>QWCN01001241.1_pt1 | contig 47312 bp, 34 predicted proteins | sample 1972711 | NCBI WGS metagenome assembly QWCN01 (sample SAMN09866707, study PRJNA288562) | Human gut metagenome isolate term1_stool, whole genome shotgun sequencing... | isolation source: gut | host: Homo sapiens | place: USA: California
AAAGTTAGCGCACTTACAATCCTGCAATATATTAACTATAAAAACGGAAAACCTATTGGCAGAGTTAAATATGCGCTAATTTAATTCCGCCAACGGGTTCTTTTTTCATATTTATTATTAGGCAAAATGCAATAAAACAAACTACTTTTGCACCCGAATCACCTTATACTGATTGAACATCCAACCCATTATGAAATGAAATATCCATTGAACAAGAAGGATTTGAGATTTAAGAAAAAGAAGTTACTTTATGCTTTTATATGCATCGTATTGGTGGTAGGCGTGTACTGGGTCCTGACCCGCGAGAAGCAACCGGCACCCGACATTCCGGTGGTCTCTGTCATGCCCGTAGAGCAACAGAATGTGGAAATCTTCGGAGAATACATAGGACGCATACGTGCCCAACAGTTCGTGGAGGTACGCGCCCGTGTGGAAGGATTTCTGGAGAACATGTTATTTGAAGAAGGCACGTACGTCAGCCGTAACCAGGTTCTTTTTGTCATCGACCAACGGCAATACCGTGCCAAAGCCGACAAAGCGCGTGCGCAGTTGAAGAAAGACGAGGCACAAGCCCGAAAGGCTAAACGCGACCTGGACCGCATCAAGCCCTTGTACGAACAAAATGCAGCCAGCCAGTTGGATTTGGACAATGCCGTAGCAGCATACGAAACGGCTGTGGCCAGTGTGGGAATGAGTCAAGCCGATTTGGACCAGGCGGAACAAGAACTGGGCTACACCATCGTGCGTTCCCCCATCTCCGGCCATATCAGCGAACGGCATGTAGACTTGGGTACTTTGGTGGGCAGTGGCGGTAAATCGCTGCTGGCTACTATCGTCAAGAGCGATACGGTACTGGTGGACTTCAGCATGACCGCCCTCGACTACCTCAAAAGTAAGGAACGTAACGTAAATATAGGACAAAAAGACCAGAACCGCTCTTGGCAGCCTACCGTCACCATTACTTTGCCGGACAATACGACCTATCCTTTCAAGGGATTGGTGGACTTTGCGGAACCCCAAGTAGACCCTCGGACCGGCACCTTCTCCGTACGTGCGGAAATGCCTAATCCGGACCACGTGCTGTTGCCGGGACAGTTCACAAAAGTCAAAGCCCTGCTTGACGTCCGAGAGAACGCCACGGTAGTCCCACAAAAAGCACTTATTATTGAAAAAGGTGGGGCATACGTCTTTGTCATGCGTAAAGACTCCACCGTAGAACGGCGTTTCATCGAATTAGGACCGGAATTCGGGAACCACGTCGTAGTGGAACGCGGTCTGGTTCCGAACGAACAGCTTGTCACCGAAGGTTACCATAAGCTGAACCCCGGCATGAAAGTGCATGTAGCTACGGCTGAGACAAACGAAAAGAAACAGCAAACGACAACTGCCAAATAAGCGAGAAAGCCCATGAAAGTGACTTATTTCATTGACCGTCCGGTGTTCTCGATGGTCATCTCCATACTGATTGTCATCGTGGGTATCATAGGTCTGACCTTATTGCCCATCGACCAATATCCTCAAATTACGCCTCCGGTAGTCAAGATCAGCGCATCCTATCCGGGAGCCAGTGCGCTGACGGTATCACAGGCCGTAGCCACCCCCATCGAACAGGAACTGAACGGGACGCCGGGCATGCTGTACATGGAGTCCAGCAGTTCCAATTCCGGAGGTTTTTCCGCCACGATTACGTTCGACATCTCGGCCGACCCCGACTTGGCGGCTGTAGAAATACAGAACCGCGTGAAACTGGCAGAATCCCGCCTGCCTGCCGAGGTGATACAAAACGGTATCTCCGTGGAGAAACAGGCGCCCAGCCAGCTCATGACCTTATGTCTGACTTCCGACGACCCGAAATTCGATGAAATCTATCTGAGTAACTTTGCCACCATCAATGTGCTCGACGTATTGCGACGCATTCCGGGTGTGGGCCGTGTGTCGAACATCGGAAGCCGCTATTACGCCATGCAGATATGGGTGCAACCGGACAAGTTGGCCAACTTCGGCCTGACGGTACAGGACGTGCAGAACGCCCTAAAAGACCAAAACCGTGAATCCGCAGCGGGCGTACTCGGCCAGCAACCCATAGAAGGTTTGGACATCACCATTCCCATCTCCACCAAAGGGCGGCTCTCTACCGTCAGCCAATTCGAGGAAATCGTGTTGCGTGCCGATGCCGACGGATCGCTCATCCGCCTGCGCGACGTAGCCCGCATCTCGCTCGAAGCCCAGTCTTACAACACAGAAAGCGGTATCAACGGGGACAACGCCGCCGTACTCGGTATCTACATGCTGCCGGGAGCGAATGCCATGGAAGTGGCAGAAAATGTAAAGAATGCCATGGACGAAATCAGCAAGAACTTTCCGGAAGGACTGAAATATGAGATTCCGTTCGACATGACCACCTACATTTCGGAATCCATTCACGAAGTGTACAAGACGCTCTTCGAAGCACTGGTACTGGTGATTTTCGTAGTATTTCTCTCCCTGCAAAGCTGGCGCGCCACGCTGATACCCGTCGTAGCCGTACCGATCTCCCTTATCGGAACTTTCGGCTTCATGCTGATATTCGGCTTCTCGCTTAACATGCTTACTTTGTTGGGCCTGATTCTGGCCATCGGTATTGTGGTGGACGACGCTATCGTCGTGGTAGAGAACGTGGAACGTATCATGGAAGAAGAGCACCTCGGCGCGTACGAAGCCACCAAGAAAGCCATGACAGGACTGGCCGGTGCCTTGATAGCCACATCATTAGTACTGGCAGCCGTCTTCGTACCGGTCAGCTTCTTGCCGGGCATCACGGGACAACTCTACCGCTAGTTTACCATAACGATCGTGGTATCGGTACTGATTTCCACGGTAGTGGCCCTGACGCTGAGTCCGGTCATGTGCTCGCTCATCCTGAAACCGACAGACCCGGACAAACCTAAAAACATCGTTTTCCGCAAGATCAACGAATGGTTGTCCGTCGGAAACCACAAATACATCCAAGGCATCCAAAAGGTCCTGATACATCCTAAACGAATCATCCTGAGCTTCTGCCTGGTCGTCGGACTGATTTTCATCCTTCACCGTATGGTGCCGACCAGTTTCCTCCCGGTAGAAGACCAAGGATATTTCAAAGTGGAACTGGAGCTTCCGGAAGGAGCCACACTCGAACGTACACGGAACGTGACCGAACGTGCCATCCGTTACCTGATGGAGAACCCGGCTGTGGAATACGTACAAAACGTAACCGGAAGCAGCCCCCGCGTAGGTACGAGCCAAGCGCGTAGCGAACTGACCGTCATCCTGAAACCATGGGAGGAACGGGACAAGACCACGATTGATGAAGTCATGGCCGAGGTCAAAACGCATTTTAAGGAATACCCCGAATGCAAAGTCTACCTGTCCACCCCTCCGGTCATTCCCGGGTTGGGTTCATCGGGCGGCTTTGAGATGCAACTGGAGGCGCGTGGCGATGCCACATTCGAGAACCTCGTACAGGCCACCGACACCTTATTATATTATGCGGCGCAACGCAAGGAACTGTCGGGACTTTCATCTTCCCTCCAGGCCGAGATTCCGCAGCTTTATTTCGATGTGGACCGCGACAAGGTGAAACTGTCCGGCGTACCAATGGCCGACGTTTTCTCCACGATGAAAGCCTATACCGGGTCGGTCTACGTCAACGACTTCAACATGTTCAACCGTATCTACCGCGTGTACATACAGGCTGAAGCCGACTACCGTGAGCATCCCGAAAACATCAATTTGTTTTTCGTACGCGGAAGCAACAACGCCATGATACCACTGACCTCCTTAGGTACGACTTCCTATACGACGGGGCCGGGCAGCATCAAACGTTTCAACATGTTCAACAGTGCCATTATCCGGGGAGCCGCCGCCGACGGTTACAGTTCGGGGCAAGCCATGGAAGTCATCGAACAGGTGGCCCGCGAGCATCTGCCGGACAACATCGGCGTAGAATGGAGCGGACTGTCCTATCAGGAAAAACAGGCGGGCGGGCAGACCGGCCTCGTGCTGATGCTCGTGTTCATCTTCGTTTTCCTGTTCCTTGCAGCCTTGTATGAGAGTTGGATGGTACCCATCGCCGTACTGCTATCCCTTCCGGTAGCCGCCCTCGGCGCATATCTCGGCATCACGCTCTGCGGACTGGAGAACGATATTTATTTCCAAATCGGACTGGTGATGTTGGTCGGACTGGCCGCCAAAAACGCCATTCTGATTGTCGAATTCGCCAAAGACGAAGTAGACCGAGGCGGTGATTTGGTGACCTCCACCCTCCATGCGGCACGCCTGCGTTTCCGTCCCATCCTCATGACTTCACTGGCCTTCATTCTGGGTATGTTGCCCATGGTAGTGGCCAGTGGTCCCGGCTCAGCCAGCCGCCAAGCCATCGGCACGGGTGTATTCTTCGGTATGATAGTGGCCGTATCGGTCGGCATCCTGTTGGTACCGTTCTTCTTCGTACTGATATACAAAGCCAAAGTCAAATTCAACCGCAAACGCCTTTCCGGTGCCGGACTCATCCTATTGGCAGCCGGCACGGGACTGTCGTCCTGCCAAATCGGTAAATCCTATACCCGTCCGGATATGCCCCTGCCCGCCCGGCTCGACACGCTTACGCAAGACACGGCATCCATAGGCGACCTCTCGTGGTGGGAGCTTTACAACGACACCACTCTTCAACAACTGATCCACCGGGCACTCACGTACAATAAAGACCTGAAAATAGCCTCGGCACGAATGAATGAGCTGGCAGCCCTGAAACGCATCGATTTTGCGAACATGTTCCCGCAAGCAACCGTCCGCCTGAACGGCAACCGTGAAACGACAAACTACGGCGGTGACAATTTCGATGCCGACCCGGAACTCAGCCTTACTGCTACCATTTCATGGGAGCTTGACTTATGGGGCAACCTCCGTTGGGCACGCGACCATAGCACGGCGGAATTTCTGGCTTCGGTGGAAAACTGCCGGGCCGTAAAAATGGGGTTGGTGGCACAGGTCGCACAGTCTTACTTCGAACTAATGGCATTGGACAACGAACTGGCCATCGTGCGCCGTACGTTGGAAGCACGGCGCGAGGGCGTACGCTTGGCAGAAATCCGTTTCAAGGGCGGGCTGACCTCCGAAATCGTATTCCAGCAAGCCAAAGTGGAATTGGCCAAGACGGCCACCATGGTACCAGACCTGGAACGCAGGATTTCCCTGAAAGAAAGCGAAATCGCACTCTTGACCGGTGATTTCCCCTACGCCGTAAACCGCAACGTCCTGCCCGAAGAAATACAGTTGCCCGACGCTCTTCCCTTGGGGTTGCCCTCCACGCTTCTGGAACGACGCCCCGACATACGGAAAGCCGAACGGGAACTGATGGCAGCCCATGCCGAAGTGGGATTGGCCTATACCAACATGTTCCCCCGCCTGGCACTGACCGCCACATTAGGTGCGGAAAGCGAAACGCTTCGGGACCTCCTGAAATCACCCTACTCCTATCTTGCAGGCAACTTGCTGAGCCCCCTCTTTGCGATGGGCAAAAACCGTGCGGCTCTGAAAGCCAAACGGGCCGCTTACGAAGGTGCCGTAGCCGAATATGAGAAAACGGTGCTCACAGCCTTCAAGGAGACGCATAACGCCATCATCAACTTCAACAAAATAAAAGACATCTACGAGTCGCGCCGCCAACTGGCCGAAGCTTCGCGTACGGCAGTGGAGCTGGCACAACTGCAATACATCAACGGGGTCATCGGTTACTTGGACCTTCTGGATGCCCAACGTAACTACTTCGATGCCCAAGTGTCGTTGAGCAACGCCGTGTGCGACAAACAGTTGATGATCATCAACCTCTATAAAGCCCTCGGCGGAGGCTGGAAGTAATTTCCCCTTAGCATCCCATCCCCCGTTCTCCGGTATCCCTACCGGAAATCGGGAGATGGGCTTATTAAACACTCTAAGTTCGATATTCAGCATCCCCAAATATCATCTTTTTCCATTTTATCCTTCCTTAATTCCTAAAAACAAAACATATCGGCCTGTAAAAACCGGCAAAAGGACGTCCCACGAAATATAAATAAAACCAAAACCGCCATATATAACCTTTTTTATGTAACTTTGCAAGTCCTAAAAAGAAATACATAAAAACGTTATATACAATGGAATTAGCAAGTAAATACAATCCGGCCGACGTAGAGGGCAAATGGTACCAATACTGGCTCGACCACAAGCTTTTCAGTTCTAAACCCGACGGACGCGAACCTTATACGGTAGTCATCCCGCCCCCCAACGTGACGGGCGTGCTCCACATGGGGCATGTGCTCAACGAAACCATTCAGGACATCCTCGTACGCCGCGCCCGTATGGACGGTAAGAACGCTTGTTGGGTGCCGGGTACCGACCATGCTTCCATCGCCACCGAAGCCAAAGTGGTAAACCGCTTGGCGGAAAAGGGCATCAAGAAGACTGACCTCACCCGCGAAGAATTCCTGAAATATGCCTGGGAATGGACGGACGAACACGGTGGCATCATCCTGAAACAGTTGCGTAAACTGGGGGCCAGTTGCGACTGGGACCGCACGGCTTTCACCATGGACGAGAAGCGGAGCGAAAGCGTCATCAAGGTGTTCTGCGACCTGTACAACAAAGGATTGATTTACCGTGGCGTGCGCATGGTGAACTGGGATCCGAAAGCCCTGACAGCCCTCTCAGACGAGGAAGTGATTTACAAAGAAGAACACAGCAAGCTGTACTATCTGAAATATATGGTGGCCGGTGAAGACGGCCAACCGGACGGAAGCGGACGCTACGCCGTGGTGGCTACCACGCGACCGGAAACCATCATGGGTGACACGGCGATGTGCATCAACCCGAACGACCCGAAGAACACGTGGCTGAAAGGACAAAAGGTGATCGTGCCTCTGGTAGGCCGCTGCATCCCCGTCATCGAAGACGACTATGTGGACATCGAGTTCGGAACGGGCTGCCTGAAGGTGACGCCGGCACACGACGTGAACGACTACATGTTGGGCGAGAAGTACAACCTGCCCTCCATCGACATCTTCAACGACAACGGCACGATTAGCGAGGCTGCCGGGATGTACGTGGGCATGGACCGTTTCGACGTGCGCAAGCAAATCTGCATCGACTTGGAAAAAGCCGGATTGCTGGAAAAGGTGGAAGACTATACCAACAAGGTGGGCTTCTCCGAGCGTACCAACGTGCCCATCGAGCCGAAGCTTTCCATGCAATGGTTCTTGAAAATGGAACACTTGGCGCAAATCGCTTTGGAACCGGTGATGAAGGACGAAATCAAGTTCTACCCGGCCAAATACAAAAATACTTACCGTCACTGGATGGAAAACATCAAGGACTGGTGCATCAGCCGACAGTTGTGGTGGGGGCACCGCATCCCGGCTTACTACCTGCCGCAAGGCGGATTCGTGGTGGCCGAGACTGCTGAAAAAGCACTCGAATTGGCCAAGGAAAAAACCGGTGACGCCAACCTGACCGCAGCCGACCTCCGTCAGGACGAGGACGCATTGGACACTTGGTTCTCCAGTTGGTTGTGGCCGATTTCCCTGTTCGACGGCATCAACCACCCGAGCAACGAGGAACTCAGTTACTACTACCCCACGTCCGACCTCGTAACGGGTCCGGACATCATCTTCTTCTGGGTGGCGCGCATGATCATGGCAGGCTACGAATACGAAGGGAAGATGCCGTTCAAGAACGTGTACTTCACCGGTATCGTGCGCGACAAACTGGGACGCAAGATGAGCAAGTCGTTGGGTAACAGCCCCGACCCGCTCGATTTGATAGAACGCTACGGTGCCGACGGCGTGCGTATGGGAATGATGCTGTCCGCCCCGGCAGGCAACGACATCCTGTTCGACGACGCACTCTGCGAACAAGGCCGCAACTTCAACAATAAGATATGGAATGCATTCCGTCTCGTGAAAGGCTGGCAGACGGCCGACATCGCACAACCGGAAACGGCAGCCATCGCCACACGCTGGTTCGATGCCATGTTGAGAACCACGGCAAGGGAAGTGGCAGACTTATTCAAGAAATACCGTCTGAGCGAAGCCCTCATGGCCGTGTACAAACTGTTCTGGGACGAGTTCTCCAGTTGGTACCTCGAAATGGTCAAGCCGGCCTACGGACAACCTATAGACAGCAAGACATACGAGCAAACCTTGTCGTTCTTCGACACGCTGCTGAAGCTCCTGCATCCGTTCATGCCCTTCATCACCGAAGAACTTTGGCAACACATCTACGACCGCCAACCAGGCGAGAGCATCATGGTTTCTCCGCTTAGGACGGGCGAACCCACAAAGGAAGATGCCGACTCCATCGCCTTGGACGGTGTTTACATCGTCCACATCGAGAACGTGAAGAGTATCGTGGCCGGCGTGCGTACCGTACGCAACCAAAAGAACATCGCCCCGAAAGAGGCGTTGACATTGGAAGTCGTAGGCGGAAATCCGGAGGCCGACTTTGAAAGTGTCATCAAGAAGATGGCCAATCTGAGCGCCATCAACACCGTAGCACAGAAAGGCGAAGGCACGGCGTCGTTCATGGTGGGAACGACGGAATATGCCGTACCGCTCGGCAACCTGATAGACGTGGAAGCGGAAATCGCCAAACAAGAAGCCGAACTGAAACACTTGGAAGGCTTCCTGACTGGTGTCCTGAAAAAGCTTTCCAACGAGCGTTTCGTAGCCAATGCCCCCGCTGCCGTGGTGGATATGGAACGCAAGAAACAGGCCGATGCCGAAAGCAAAATCGCAGCCTTGAAAGAAAGTTTAGCCAAGTTGAAGAAGTAAATCCTTCACCTTATAATAGTAAGGGCTGTCTCCTGCATATAATGGGAGGCAGCCCTTGCCTTATTTTAAGTTGGCCAAAGAAAAACTCACAAAAAACTAATATTCATCATCATAAGTCCAAATCACAATGGTCTCCATTTCTTCATCTTCATCAGGCTGAAGCGAAATCTTGACCTCGGGATTATTGCCCAACCGGCAAAGCCACTTATGCAAAACATCCAGATTATCCTTTACCCTCTCGCCATCATCAAGATTTAATGTGAGGCCAAAAGAATACGAAGCATTGGCTTGTATCTGGAAAGATTTCACCCAATCAGAAAGTTCTCCTTTAAAACAAACAGATTGAACCCAACAACCTTGTTTCAGTATATATTGTAAATCTGTGAAATCATAACTTATCATGCCTGTTTTGAGAATATGGGCATAAATATTATGAAGAAGCTGAATCACAGTCTCAACTTTGTTCCCTCCTATTACATTATAAGACATCCATTTGTTACGAAAACGTTGACGGTCGAGCGAGTCATTCATATCCAATACCATGTAATGAAGCCTGCCGTTAACCACACTTTGCAAAAAGGCATCTATACGTTCTTCGTATTCGACAGCACTGTCCGTAATAATCACTATGAAATCCTCAAATCCGGAAACCGGACATTGAAGCCAATCCACGACCTCTTTACACGCAACAATATCACGAGCCACCTTTCCAAAAACAATGGTGGGAACCTTGCCGTTACATCTTAACTGAGACATATTCTGTTTCCGTTTTTACTATTACATTTCTACAATCATTTCATTCACCTATATCACCACTCCTTTAACCAAAACTCATCAAATATATCACTGTCAGGCTTCTCCTCTTCCAGAATATTATTGGGTTGAAGATCAAGAATAGGAATACAATCCCAGCCGTTGGCCTCACATTCTTTCTTTATCTTATCAAACTCGTCTTTCCGACACTCTTCATTAAAGCCCGTAATTACCCTGAAATGGATATGCTTTTCGTAGGCACCTCCTTTGTAGGTATTAAGGATTATCTCTTTATACGGCTCAAGTTGGTTATCACTCAATGAAGTATAAACTTTGTTTTCAACCACAATGACATGATATTCCGGCTCACCTCCGTCAATTCTCAATGTCACATTGGCGTGCAAGTCGATATTATTCCATTGTTTCCACACTTGCACAGAACAAACTTGGCATTGCTTCCTTTCTATTTCCTCATATCTCTTTAAACCGAATATCAACTTAAAAAGAATTCTTCGGCAAGCCTTATGCAATGTTTGTTTTACTTCTTTATCTGGATAAGCATCAGACGCTACGCGCAAGGTCCACGACAACACGAAGTCCAACATGGCTTCCTTTCCTTTATCACCCTCTGAAGAGTCTTTCATTAATAAGAAATCATTCATGTCCTTTCTTTTTATAAACTTATCTTTTTCTTAAACCTATTCAACCCTATTTATTAACCAAAGTACAAATATACCATAACGAAGTAACAATACCGATATTTTTCATTCGGATTTCTTCGCACATTATCCTTTTTTTCATTACCTTAGTACCCGATAATAACATATCGTTAACTCAAAAACACATTTTACTATGGAGCATCTTCTATTTTGGATGATTCCCGTATCGTCCTTATTGGCATTGCTGCTGGCTTGGTACTTCTACCGCCAGATGATGAAAGAAAGTGAAGGCACACCGGTCATGCAGAAAATCGCCTCGCATGTGCGCCAAGGTGCCATGTCGTACCTGAAACAACAGTACAAAATCGTGGGACTGGTTTTTCTGGCACTCGTCGTGCTGTTTTCGGTCATGGCCTACGGCTTCAACCTGCAAAACTCGTGGGTACCGATAGCATTCCTCACCGGCGGATTCTTCTCCGGACTTTCCGGTTTTCTGGGCATGAAAACGGCTACCTACGCATCGGCACGTACAGCCAACGCTGCCCGTAACTCCCTGAACAAAGGACTGCGAGTAGCTTTCCGCAGCGGTGCGGTCATGGGGCTGGTCGTTGTCGGCCTCGGCCTGTTCGACATCTCTTTCTGGTATCTCCTTCTGGACGCCTTTATCCCGGCCGACATCTACGCTCCGACAGCCAAACTCTGCATGATTACCACCACCATGCTGACCTTCGGCATGGGTGCCAGCACGCAGGCCCTGTTTGCCCGCGTGGGAGGCGGCATCTACACGAAAGCGGCCGACGTGGGCGCGGACTTGGTAGGCAAAGTGGAAGCCGGCATCCCAGAGGACGACCCGCGTAATCCGGCTACGATAGCCGACAACGTGGGCGACAACGTAGGCGACGTGGCCGGTATGGGAGCCGACCTGTACGAGTCTTATTGCGGTTCCATCCTGGCCACCTCTGCATTGGGTGCCGCGGCATTCATGGCCGGAGGCGATGTGGACATGCAGTTCAAAGCCGTCATCGCCCCGATGCTGATAGCCGCAGTGGGCATCCTGCTCTCCATTTTAGGTATCTTCTCCGTACGCACCAAGGAAGATGCCGGTATGAAAGACCTGCTCAACTCCTTGTCCGTAGGCACGAACCTGAGTTCCGCCCTGATTGTCGTGGCGACTTTCCTTATCCTTTGGGCGTTGCAGATAGACAACTGGCTGAACATTTCGTTCGCCGTGGTCATCGGGCTTCTGGTAGGTATCGTCATCGGACGCTCCACGGAATATTACACGTCACAATCCTACCGCCCCACCCAACTGTTGGCTGAGAGCGGAAAAACGGGTCCGGCCACGGTCATCATCTCTGGTATCGGACTGGGCATGGTGTCCACCACCATCCCTGTGATAGCCGTCGTCATCGGTATCATCCTTTCCTATTGGTTGGCCGCAGGATTCGATTTTGCCAACGTGAGCATGGGCCTTTACGGCATCGGTATCGCCGCCGTGGGCATGCTCTCCACCTTGGGCATCACCTTGGCCACAGACGCCTACGGCCCCATAGCCGACAATGCAGGCGGAAACGCTGAAATGAGCGGACTGGGCGAGGCTGTGCGCAAACGCACGGATGCCTTGGATTCGTTGGGTAACACCACGGCAGCTACCGGCAAAGGCTTTGCCATCGGCTCGGCAGCCCTGACCGGTCTGGCACTTTTAGCTTCTTATATTGAAGAAATCCGCATAGGGCTGACACGCTTGGGCAAAACTGTACTGACCATGCCGAACGGCGACACGTTGGCTATACATGACGCCTCGTTCACCGACTTCATGACCTACTATGACGTAACGCTGATGAACCCGAAGGTCCTCTCGGGCATGTTCATCGGCAGCATGATGGCTTTCCTGTTCTGCGGGTTGACCATGAACGCCGTAGGGCGTGCAGCAGCTCACATGGTAGAGGAAGTGCGGCGGCAGTTCCGTGAAATCAAGGGCATCCTGAGTGGAGAAGCCGAACCGGATTATGCCCGTTGCGTGCAGATTTCCACCAAAGGTGCACAACGTGAAATGGTCTTCCCGTCGCTGTTGGCCATCGTGGCTCCCATCGCTACCGGACTGGTGTTCGGCGTACCGGGTGTCATCGGTCTTTTGGTCGGCGGCTTGTCGGCCGGTTTCGTACTGGCCATCTTCATGGCCAACTCCGGCGGTGCGTGGGACAATGCCAAAAAGTATATCGAAGAAGGTAACTTCGGTGGAAAGGGCGGCGAGGTACACCGCGCCACCGTGGTGGGCGACACTGTGGGCGACCCGTTCAAGGACACTTCCGGCCCAAGCCTGAACATCCTCATCAAGCTCATGTCGATGGTGGCCATCGTCATGGCCGGCCTCACCGTGTCATGGAGCCTGTTCTGACCTTAACTTTATACTATATAAAACCATCCCCTCCACCTGTACGATGACAAGCGGAGGGGATTTCTACTTTTCGGGATGTCCCTATTTCATCCGATATAAGACCAACGCACTTCCCCCTTGTTCCAGACGTTCCTCTGTCAGGCTGTCCGCCTTGTGTAGCCCGAATTTCACCAATTCTTCGTAATAGGCCTTGTCCGGCACATAGCCGATGAAATGGGTGCCATCGCTCCCCACAATGAATGCCATCCTGTCCGTCGCCTGCCCGTCATTTCCGTAAAGCTTACCTGCGTGCCTGTCATACACATAACATTCGCTTTTCTTGTCCTTCGTCACCTCCACAAACCAATATTGCCTGCACACCACCGGGGTCTGGACCACAAACTCGTAAGGCGACGAACCGTCATAACTTTCCGTCTTCGCCCGCAGCCCTTCCGGAATAGGGTGCTTCAAATCCATCAGGACTGAATGGGCAGCCTGCTTCCCGGACTTCATGATTTCCGTCAAACCGTCGAATCGGAATGAACCGAAGATAACACTGCTATCCGTTGCCGAAAAATAGGAATAACGGCTCAAAGGTTCGCAGTAAGCCTCTTCGTAAGGGAAATAAGCGTCTTTCACCTTAAAGTCCCCGTCGGTCCGGAATACCAGATTCTTAGGCTGTTCCACAGCCCAAGCCTGCCCGTTCGGTATGGCCGCCAACAGAAAACCGTCCTTTCCGAACGCCACGATGTCGGAAGCTATGACATCCGCCGGTTTGGATTCAACATACGTTCCCGTATTCTTCTCATAGATATGAATTTGATGTTGAAAGTTGTCTATGGTATAAAGCCTATCGCCATCTACCGTAAAATTCCTGATTTCCAAATACTCTCCTTGACCGTGTCCTCGTTTGTCCAACACATACTTCAGTTTTCCGTCGTGTGCATATACCGCAATCTTCGAATAGTTGAAGTCTGCCAAAAAATACAAACTATCATCAGCCCACAGCTTATGTACTCTTGACAAAGCTGCACTTTCCGACAACTCTAATGGCAAATATACCACCGTATCCAACACTTCGCCTATACTGCCACCGACCACATCCATTTGAACGACTTCATCGGGAACGAAATCTTTCTTTTTCTCCGTACAAGCCACCATCAGGCATGATACCACGAAACACCATCTCCACCCACATTTTATTCTCATAGTTCTTTCATTATTTATACACGCAACAGATTGAAACAAACGCAGCGAAAGTTACCAAAAAAATCCTGAACTACCCTCTTAAATATATCTGTTTTTTATTAGAAGCGCCATGTCTGCAAATTACAATTTAATCTCATTTCCCTCTATATCCTGGCAAAAAGATATTATTTCAATCCTTTACGCTTGTTTTAAATTGAGAAAACAGCGTCAGATAAAGCTCCAAAAGAGAATAATTATGCAAAAAAGCGGTGTATTTCCGCATAAAGCCTGCATATATGCAAATCAATCTCAAGAGATTGAAAAATCGTTTGGCTGAAAGCAATTTTCCGATGTGCGCAAAACGAACGGAATACATATATCACACGACTTAAAACCAAGCTCCAAACGCTCCCCAAACAAGATTTTAAGCATACGAAAAACACTATTTGAACTCATTTTGTTTCCCAAAACAAGAAACAAACAGATAGGGATTGCGATGTTTCGCTTACACCTTATCCGCATCTGTCCGTACGATTCGACATAAAGTCGAAACAAAAAACAGGAAAAACACCCGACAGCTTACACTCTGCCTTTTCCCCGACACACGAGAATGCCCTTGCACGGCCCTCAACGTCTTCTGCCCGAAAATACGCGATTCTCGCCCCATCGGATTTGACATTCTGACATTCTGAACAAATCGCGCCCCGCAAAGCTCAAACGGACTTGGCTTTACCCTCGCTCAATCGCGATTTTGTCCGTTCAAGGGACACCTTATTCCTCCAAAAGCTTTTTCAGGAAATCATCCAAATCTTCGTCCAACCCCTTCAGCAGTTCGCCGTCCACTATCACCGTCTCATCGTCCACAAGATACAAGTCGCAAAGCGTTTCCTTGTCCTCATCCACCAAGACGAAAGAATAAGGCTTCAACAGGGAAAGATGCTCCAACGTATCTTTCATTCCCTGGATACACTGGCGCAACACGGGAGTAATCTCTTCATAAAAATTCTCATCTCCGTTGTCCATCCACTGCTCTACCACGCAACGCGTCAACTCTTCATCGTCATCGTTGAACGCCAACAATTCGCCGGAATCGGCTTTTACCTGAAGATGGATATCCGTCAAAGCCAAATCCTCCCGGCCTTGCGGGTATTTGGCTGCAATTTTCCTGAGTGCACGTTCAATCTGCTGGATGGTTTGTGATGTTGCTTTCATTACTCTTTCTTACTTTTATGTTTCGTGGTATAAAAATACAAAAAAAAGCAAGGAGAAAACATTTTGAAACAAAAAAAATCCGGTTAGCACAAAAAGTTTCATACGCCAACCGGAAAAAAAGCCCCTCCACGCGTGCTTCAAAGCGTTTTCACACCTATTCCTTTATTTCGCGGGATTATATTCTTCACAGATTCGTTTATAGTCGAAAGGCTCAATATCCTTGTCCCTGATACGTTCACACATTTCCGGATCATCAGCCAGATACTCCATTAGATATTTACGGGCCAATTTATTGGAGTTGGCAAAATGGGTAGTGCCCAGTAAAGTACCCGTCTCCTCTCCCGGTCGGAAACCGTAGAAAGAGAAATGTTCGCCTTTCAAGACCATATCGCCATCTTTTTCAATAAAATAATCTACAGCCAATGCAAAAACCATCAGATGCTCACCGACCGCTTCGGGCACCAACCAATGTTTGTCGCGAAATACCATAGCATATTTCATATCCGGCGCCTTATCGTTCCATGCCGTCAGCGTCAGAATGTCTTCTGCCTGCAACTTGTGCCTTTCTCCATCTTCACCTTTTACCGTCACTTTCTTCGTGCCTCCATTCGGCAATTTGGCCTCTCCTGTCACCACAGTCCCATCCTGTAAGGTTACAACCACCGGAAACCCTTTCACCTCGCGTGCCACATCAATAGCACCGGTTACAATCTGGCACGACACCATGCCACACACCACCAAAAGCACGATGGCGCAATCCAATAATGTTCTTTTCATAATCCATTCATTTTAAACCTATTAACATATTCTATTTTCTCACTTTTTTCTTATGAAAATCGGCATAACGCCACCCCAAACGCAATCCTAGACCCCAATTCAACTCACCACCGGCATACTCTCCTTGCCCGAACACGCCCATCGTGAACGACCTCCCGAACTGGTGTTCATATCCCAAACGAAGCATACCCATAAAACCGTTTTTATTCTCATCAGGAAACTGCTTTACATTGTTCTCGTCATGATACTCATAGTCGTATTTTACTATGGCATAGCCACCGTAGAATACCGCATAAAAACGATCCAACTGGTTGCCGAACAAATCGAATCCCGGGCCAATACCGAATAATATCTGAGTTTTCTTATCATTTTTGATATCGCAGATGTCCTCATCGGGATAGTGGAGCACATCAGTTTGCTGACCTTCATAGCCAGACATGCCGACCAATAACGAACCATACCAACGGCTATTGAAATGTAAGTCAAAATCTGCCGAAAACATCTTTCCCCCTTTCTCAAAAGTATGGGCAAAAGACTCGTAACCTCCAGACAGAGACCATTGAGTCCAACGATGTATTTGGGAAAATGACAAACTGAAAAAGCCCACCAGACACACAGCTAACATCAATATACGCCTTTTCATAACGCACCTCCTTTCACTGCTGACAATTTATCATTCTCATTGGGCAGGCAGACATGATAACAGCCTTCCACTCCATTATCCGGCACATACAACCGGCACACTTCTGCAAAATCCATGGCATCCACTTCTTTAGAGGTAATTTTATGGCACAGCACAACATCATCGGCCAAAAATTTGCAAAGTGCACGCACCATAGCCGTACGTCCGCTCCCCAATGTGGTGAGATACTGTCCTTTGCCATCTTCTTTCACACCCACAATATAAGCATAACCGTCTGCAAAAGTCACCGCTTCAAGTTCGCCCGCCTTATCATAGTGCCAACTGCCCGCAATCACGGCTATCTTTAAATGTTGCCCTATACCAAGACAATTCATCCAAACTGCCGGATGCTCCTTACCTGCACGATCCTTATACGGAACATAAACAAACACGCTCGCAGGATTGTTTCCTTTTTTCAATCTCAACTGCTCCACCTGTTCCGAACTGATTTTTGTACGCCTACCCTCATCCAACAGCAAACGAAACGACTTGCCCCTGTAGTCGGGCAACAAGGCTCGCCCCGACTTGACCGTACTGTCGCGCATCAGTACCATCGCCTCTTCTTTCACACATTCTTCATGAAACAATGTAGCTACACCGCACGAGATCAACAAGCAGGCAACCAAAGTAAAGCACATCCCCCTAAAGGCTACCAACATACCGGTTCTGTTTACTCTAACCTTTCTCATATCCTATTTCATTAAAAAACGATTTCCACACCCTATACCTCTCCTTTAATTAAAAAACTTCTTGTTTTTTTGTAAAAATACACATTTGCCTGCACATAAAATACAAAAATAATATTTTTTAATAGGGGGGGGTAAATAAACATAATTTATATTGATAACCGAAAAACATACATCGCCTTTCTTCAAATCTTACACTGTCCCAGTTTGAGAAACACATTGGAAGCCCCAAACGAATAGAAGGTACTTTGGAGCAATTACCACAAGTTCTTTTTGAGAAAAAGATTGGAAATGAAACACTCTGGGAATTATAAAAAACAAAGTTTTGAAGATGCCCTCCAGCACCTATCCGCAAAAGACTTATCCCATATAATAAACTTTCCCCGGATGCTGTTCAGAACATCCGACAGCATCCGGGGAAAATACATTTTATATCTCTCAACGTAACGATTTACAATCCGCGTCCGTGGCAGTTCTTAAATTTCTTTCCGCTACCGCAAGGACAAGGGTCGTTACGTCCCGGAAGCTTTTCGGCCACTACCGGTTGCTGCTTCTGCGGTTCACGCGTATCCTGACGGGCAGCGGCCTCCTGATTGGGGTCGGTCAAGTCCTCGCGGGATTCCACGTATCTCTCCTGACGGGGAGCCGGTTCCGGTTCGGCCTCACGCACCTGTTCGGGCTGCTGCACCGGAATTTGTCCACGCATCAGTACACTGACGGTCTGGTTATTGATCTTATCCACCATGGCATCGAAGAGCTTCACGCTTTCGAGTTTGAAAATCAACAAGGGGTCTTTCTGTTCGTAGCTGGCATTCTGTACGGAATGTTTCAGTTCGTCCAGTTCGCGCAGGTTTTCTTTCCAAGCCTCGTCGATGGTATGCAACATGATGGCCTTCTCGAACGCCTTCACGATGGAACGGCTTTCCGTTTCGTAAGCCTCCTTGAGCGGAGTGGAAATCTGATAAATACGACGTCCGTCCGTCACGGGCACCATGATGTTCTCATACATGTGTCCTTGTGCCTCATACACCTGTTTGATGACAGGCTGGGCCACAGCGGCCAACATATCCGTCTTTTGCTTGAAACGTTCCATGGCAGCCTGGAAAGCCTTTTCGCACAAATCTTCACGCTTCATGCTGTTCATCTCGTCCTCCGTAAACGGTACTTCCATGGCCATGACCTCGATAAAGCCTTCCTTGCAACCCTGATAGTCGTTATTCTCGATGATATTCACGCAACGGTCCCAAATCATATTGGAGATGTCCATCCCGATGCGCTCACCCATCAGGGCGTGGCGACGCTTCTCATAGACCACCGTACGCTGTTTGTTCATCACGTCATCGTATTCCAACAAACGCTTACGTACACCGAAGTGGTTCTCTTCCACCTTCTTCTGGGCACGCTCGATGGCATTGCTGATCATCTTGTGTTCAATCATCTCGCCATCTTCAAAGCCCAGCTTGTCCATAACCCTGGAAATCCGTTCGCTGGCAAACAAACGCATCAACTTGTCCTCCAAGGACACGAAGAAAACGGATGAGCCCGGGTCTCCCTGACGTCCGGCACGACCGCGCAACTGACGGTCTACACGGCGGCTCTCATGACGTTCCGTACCGATAATGGCCAAACCGCCGGCTTTCTTCACCTCGTCGCTCAGCTTGATGTCGGTACCACGACCAGCCATGTTGGTGGCAATGGTCACCGTGCTGCTCTGTCCCGCCTGCGCCACGATGTCGGCCTCTTGCTGGTGCAATTTGGCGTTCAGCACGTTGTGCGGAATCTTACGCATCTGCAACATCTTGCTCAACATCTCCGAGATTTCCACCGAAGTCGTACCGACCAAGACGGGGCGTCCGGCCTTGATGAGCATCTCGATTTCCTCAATGACGGCCTTATATTTCTCACGCTGTGTCTTATACACGCGGTCGTTCATGTCCTTACGTGCAATCGGACGGTTGGTCGGAATCTCCACCACGTCGAGTTTGTAGATGTCCCAAAACTCGCCGGCCTCGGTTACGGCCGTACCGGTCATACCCGCCAACTTATGATACATGCGGAAATAGTTCTGCAAGGTAATCGTGGCAAAAGTCTGGGTTGCAGCCTGCACCTTAACGTGCTCTTTGGCTTCCACCGCCTGATGCAAGCCGTCGCTCCAGCGGCGCCCGTCCATGATACGTCCCGTCTGCTCGTCCACAATCTTCACTTCGCCGTCGATGATGACATATTCATCGTCGCGGTTGAACATGGTATAAGCTTTCAGCAACTGCTGCAAGGTGTGCATGCGTTCGCTCTTCACGGCATAGTCGGAATAGAGCTGGTCTTTTTTCATGACGCGTTCCTCGTCGGTCAAAGAACTATCTGTCTCCAACGCAGACATGGCCGACGTAATGTCCGGCATAACAAACAAGTCTGGGTCTGAGGTAGCCTTGGACAGCCAGGCAAAACCTTTGTCCGTCAGGTCCACGCTGTTCAACTTCTCATCTACAACGAAATACAACGGTTCCACAGCCTCGGGCATGCGCTTGTTGTTGTTTTCCATATAGATTTCCTCGGTCTTCAGCATACCGGACTTGATACCCTGCTCGGACAAATACTTGATCAAGGGCTTATTCTTGGGCAACGCCTTATGACTGCGGTACAGTTGCAGGAATCCCTGCTCCACCTTTTCCTTGTCGCCCGAAGCTATCATCTGCTTGGCCTCGGCCAGATATTGAGTGGCCAACTGACGCTGCACGCCGACCAACTTCTCTACCAGAGGCTGGTATTGTTCGAACAACTGGTCGTCGCCCTTAGGCACGGGACCGGATATAATCAACGGCGTACGGGCATCGTCGATCAATACGGAGTCGACCTCGTCCACGATGGCGTAATTGTGTGCACGTTGCACCAAATCCTTGGGATTCGTTGCCATATTGTCGCGCAAGTAGTCGAAACCGAACTCATTGTTCGTTCCGAACGTGATGTCGGCCAGATAGGCACGACGGCGGGCGTCGCTGTTGGGCTGATGCTTGTCGATACAGTCCACACTCAAACCGTGGAACATGTAGAGCGGCCCCATCCACTCGGAGTCACGCTTGGCCAAATAGTCATTGACCGTCACCACGTGCACGCCGTTGCCGGTCAGGGCATTCAGGAACACAGGCAGGGTAGCCACCAACGTCTTTCCTTCACCGGTCGCCATCTCGGCAATCTTGCCTTGGTGCAGTACGACACCACCGAAAAGCTGTACGTCGTAGTGTATCATATTCCACACCGTATCGTTTCCTCCGGCCGTCCAATGGTTGTGGTAATGCGCCGTGTCGCCCTCAATGTCCACGAAATCGAACTTTGCCGCCAACTCGCGGTCGAAATCGTTGGCCGTCACGTCCACGATTTCCTGAGTGGCAAAACGTTCGGCCGTGGACTTCACGATGGAGAACACCACCGGCATGACTTCGTTCAAAGCCTGTTCGTAACGTTCCAACACGTCTTTCTCCAACTTGTCGATCTGCGAAAAAAGAGAAGAACGGTCTTCAATCGGCATTTCTTCCACCTTTGCCTTCAACTCTGCAATTTTAGCCTTGAGGTCGTCGGCCGAAGACTGCACGTACTTTTTCACTTCCTGCGTCTTGGCGCGCAGGGCATCATTACTGAGCGCCTGAATTTCAGGGTAAGCTTTTTTCACGGTCTCTACCAACGGCTGAATCAACTTCATGTCCCGGGTAGACTTATTCCCGAAAAGCTTGCTCAAAAACTTGTTTATATCCATATATTTTGTTTTGTTTTTTATTCACACGATGCGCTTTGCACTTCTTTGCGCAAAGTTAATCAAAAAAAGTAAAAGAATAGAAAATTATTTAAATATCTTCATCAGCGGATTGCCGATAAAGGGGCTGCGGAACATGCGTTTGGAGCACGGATACGCATGAAGCGGGCTACGGTGGGAGCGATACAATCCACCGTTACCGGCGTCTTTATCGTTTCCGACCGCACGTTACAGCCGAAAAAGAAAATGGGAAAACCTACATATGAAGCCCTTTCCAAGGTTTGTTCATGCGTCTCTTCGTTGACGACCTTCCAACCCGGAGACACTTCAATGAAGATATCTCCCGAACGCATCTGGTTGAAACTGTTCCGCAAACGGCGTATTTCAGTTTCTCCCGCAGACAAAGCCAACCGCTGGGAAGTGTACACGTCTTTTACGCCGGCCATCTGAATCAGGAAAGCCTGCGCACGTGTCAGCACGTCACTTAAATTCAGTTGCTTGTCTTCTATAAGTTTCTGGTTTAAGAACAGTTGCGAGCCATATTCCGTCTCCACATACTGCCCCTGGCCATATACAGCCATCAGGTACATGTTCAACAACGCAGAAGCACGCGTCACGCTGAACGTACCGGTGGGAATACGGTATTTCGAGAAATCGGTGATTTCGTCATCGGTATATCCCGTAGAAGTAACGACCAACAAAAAACGCCCGGCCCCTACTTTCTTTTCCAACATCGTAATCAACTCTGCCAATTCAAGGTCAAGACGCACGTACGTGTCCTGCAACTCTACCGGAACTTCGGCTACCGGTTTATGGTCGAACGTCCCTGCATAATACGTCAGGGACAGGAAATCCGTCACAAGGTCTTCGCCCAACTCGGTATGATCCAGACAATGTTTGGCGAAACGGTTGACCTCGTCATTGACATACGCACTGGTCTTGAACTCATAAATCTTACGGTCTCCCGTAAACTTATGTGTAAACCCTTTGCTCTCTTGAGGCGAAATAAAGAAATTGAAATTCTCTACAATCGGACTGATTGGAGTCCAGGACAAATCGGAAATACGACCGGACAAACGGTCGGAAACGTCATAACGCAAGGCCCAATCCGGATACTGGCCGTAATAAGACGTACTGCTCCACTGTCCGGAAGCATTGTCTATCCAAAAAGCACCGTTGGCGGCATGCCCGGCTGCCAGAATTGCAGCGTCGGCATCCGGGGCAATGCTGTACACCAAAGCCCGTCCTCCGGTAGCCATCTTCAGTTCATCGGTGACGGTCGAAACATTCAACGCCACCGGAGAGTACTTCTCGGAAGTCAGCCATCCCTCGCACGTCGCATCATCTACGCAATACATCGGACGTAAGGTCTTACGGTCCATCCAATGCTCGCCCACGATTCCATTATCGTAAGGCACGGTGCCCGTCATGATACACGCCACTGCCGAAGCACGGTCTATGTGGGAAAAAGGATAGGCGGCATCCATATAGCTACGCCCGTCGCGCATCACCTTATTGAAACCTCCGGCTCCGAAAAGCGAAGAAAAGGCTTCCATATAGTCCGTACGCAACTGGTCTATCGTCACGTTGACCACCAACCGGGGGACAGGATGCGACGTCTGGGCTTCCATATTGGCCCAGGTCAGCACCATAATCAACGGAGTCAGAAAACGATAGCTTTTAGAATGCATGGCTTGCTTATTTTTCTTTTTTTCGATAGCTTATCCAATAGCTACACGAACGTAGCAACAAAGCTAAGGCCAAAGGTACAACTACCACACAAAAATCTTGTGGTATCAGGGCAGAAAAAAACATAAATAATATTAAAACCGACACATTTAACGGATGATAGTAAGTTTTCCTCCTTTTAACAGCACACCAAACCACCCACGGCATAGCCACCAACGGAATGGGATTGAAGACCCAAATCTGCCAATTCGAGCCTACTGTGGGATGAACGGAGAAGAAAAAGAGAAACGTGACCACCAATCCGATTCCTCCGACCAATGACATCAAAAAAAAGTCTATCCCCCAAAAACATGCATGACGCCACCGTTCCACCACGGTCAACCCCGCCACACAAAAGAAAAGTATCCATACGGACAGTGCCGGAGACCAAGGGAATTCTTTCTGTATTTCCACATCACGCCCTTCAACCACTTCCGATTGAGACAACACCAACGGCCGCGTACTGCCGTCGGAGCCCTGAATCACCGCGCCATTGGCGTAACGCAACAAATAAAAAGGAGCGAACATCTCGTCACGTACAGAAATAGGACGGTCAGCCTCCGCCCCCAAACAAATGTCATTACCCAATTCCGCCCAGGGATGCTGAGCCGTATACTGATGAATAATCTCACGATACGTACGGACAGTGTCTTGCTCCGGATAAATGATCTTTCCCTCCACAGCTTCCTCTATACGGTCGCGTGCCCGCGTCGTACAATTATCATAAAGAAAGTTATAACGGTATTCCCTGTTTTCCGGACGCATATTCTCTACCAACAGCGTCCAAAGCCGTTCCTTCTCCGATGCCCTCAGGTTCAGCACTTGCTGATAGACGGCCGACCCACGTCCTTCATATTCCTCGGCAAAGTAAGCAAAAGGCAAGGATCCAATCTGATAATCGCACTCGCCGTGCGTAAAGCGCCATATAAAATTCGGACGGTTGAAGCTGAACACACCGTAATTAAAAACCCAGTCCTCCCCCGTGGTATATGATTTCACACGAATGGCCGTATGACCATACAAAGAATACACTTCGGTTCCGGGAGAACAAGTCAAAAGACTAACCTCGACAGAGTCGGCCGGAAAGGCATGAGCCATCCCTCCTATATATAATAAGGTGTATAAAAACACAAATCTCAAATATCTCATTCCATGCCATATTTAGCTTTGCAAAGTTAGTGCATTTTCCCTTTTGCCCCATGCCATTCACGGAAAAAAGCGAGACGAGCATCTTTTTGACAAAGAAATCATCTGCCATGTTATTTTTTGATTAACTTTGCAACCGCAAAGCATGAACACGTGAATTTAATCATAGACATAGGAAATACGCTGGCCAAACTGGTAGCCTTTGACGGTGATACTCCGGTGGAAGAAATCAAGACCTCAAATGAAACACTGGAACGCCTGCCGGAATTCGTGAATAAATATGCGTTTAAACAAGGTATCGTCGGAAGTGTATTCGGCATCACCGCAGAAGCCGAACGACAACTGAAAAGGCTCGACTTCCCTTTGCTGTATTTAAATGCACAGACTCCCGTCCCGATCACAAACGATTACCGGACTCCGGATACGTTGGGAGCGGACCGGTTGGCTGCGGCTGTAGGTGCCTACATGCAATATCCCGGACATGACATCCTTATAGTCGATGCCGGAACATGCCTGACTTACGAATTCATCGACAAAAACGGACATTACAAAGGAGGGTGCATTTCTCCGGGACTTCAAATGCGCCTAAAAAGCCTCCGTGCTTTCACAGCCAAACTTCCGTTGATAGACAGCGAGGGGCCGCTCTTAGACATCGGATATGATACGGAAACGTCTATCCGCTCCGGAGTCATTCAGGGCATGAAGTTTGAAATAGAAGGACGCATCAAATATTTCCAAGAAAAATACCCGTCCCTTTTGGTTTTTTTAACTGGTGGCGATATTTTTAACTTTGATAGCAAAATAAAAAATCTCATCTTTGCAGATAAATATATAGTGCCCAGAGGGCTAAACCGAATATTAGCATTTAATAATGAGCAGTCATAAACTTATACTCTGCGTGTTGCTGGCCATGGCAACACTATATGCTCCCGCACAAACCAATGGTTCAAACTCCCCGTATTCCCGTTTCGGACTCGGCAGCTTGAAAGACCAGTCGCAAGGTTTCAACAAGGCTATGAGCGGAGTGGCATTGGGATTCCGCGACGGAAACCGCATCAATATGCAAAATCCGGCTTCCTATTCCGCCATAGATTCCTTATCATTCATCTTCGACGTAGGTCTCACGTTGCAAAACGTAAATTTCAAAAGCGGAGGCAACAGTATCAATGCGCACAACACCACGTTGGACTATATCAACGCGGGCTTCCGTTTGTGCCCGGGATTGGGATTTTCATTCGGTTTTATCCCGTTTTCCAGTATAGGATATGACTTCTCGGAAAGCAAATATCTGGGCGATCATTTCAACAGCGGTTCGACCATGACTTATACCAACAGCTATACCGGCGACGGAGGACTGCACGAGGTGTATGTGGGTTTGGGATGGAATCCGTTCGCAGACTTTTCTGTCGGAGCCAATTTCGGATATGTATGGGGAAACTATGCCCAAAATATCACGCAGACTTTTTATGAAGACGGAACAGCCACCAGCGCAAGCAACGGGCTACGCCGACAAATAGAAGCAGACCTTTCTTCCTATAAAATAGATATCGGAGTACAATATCCCATTAAAATCGGTAAAAACGACGTTTTGACTCCCGGTATTACATACGGTATCGGACATGCAATCAACTCTCCTGCCCATTATTACAGTTATGTGGCCAATGGAGATACCACGAAATCCGTCATAGAAAAAGCTTTTGAATTACCCACATCTTTCGGAGCCGGATTGGCATGGGCACACAAAGAGCAATGGAAAGTTGGTTTGGACGTAACTCATCAAAGATGGGGAGAATGCCGTGTGCCTCAAATTATAAACGACAAGTTTGTCAGCACTACGGAAAACTATATGAACCGCACCAAAATTGTGATTGGAGGGGAGTTCCAACCGGACCGTTACAGCAGCAAATACTTAAGACGGGTACAATATCGTATGGGGGCGTCTTTTTCCACACCTTATTATAAGGTAAACGGACATAACGGCCCACGGGAATTCGGTGTAACGGCGGGATTCGCTCTTCCCGTATCCAACAATATCAATAACCGTTCCGTGGTCAATATCGCATTTCAGTGGGGCAGATCCGTTCCTAGCGTATCATCTTTAATTACTGAAAACTACTTGCGTCTCAACGTCGGTATTACGTTCAACGAAAGATGGTTCATGAAATGGAAGATTCAGTAATGAGAAAAAGTAAGGTTAAGTCTACAACGGGATTGTCCCGTTTGACCCACATAACAGTCTCCGTTTGGGCGACTGTTATGCTTATTTTAATACTCTCATGCTCTACGGAAAAGTCAAACCACGCTCCGGCCGTAAACGAAAACGACTCCTTGCCTTTCATGCAATCGTGGGGCATCTCGACTCTCATTTCAGACTCCGGAGTCATCCGCTATAAAATCACGGCAGAAGAATGGAACATCTACAATACGACCAATCCGCCGCGATGGACTTTCGTAAAAGGTATACTTTTGGAAAAGTTCGACTCCACGTTCCACATCGATTGGTTCGTGCAATCGGATACGGCATATTGTCACAATCAACAACTATGGGAGTTGCGCGGACGTGTGGTCATACGCAACCAAGAGGGTACTGTCTTTACCAGCGAAGAACTTTTTTGGGATATGGACCGTCATGAAATGTATTCCAACATGTTCATGACCATCCGGAAACCGGATGAATTCCTCCAAGGTTATAATTTCCGTTCCAACGAACAAATGACACGCTACTCTGTCAGCAATGCCAATGCCGAAACGCCTTTCAGCGACAGTGGCAATTCATCCTCCAATGACTCGGTCATGCGTGCCGCTCCCACCAAACCCAATCAGCCATGACACTGACCATTATAGAAATCATCATCATACTGTTGCTCTCCGCCTTCTTCTCGGGGATGGAAATCGCATTTGTTTCTTCCAACAAACTTCGAGTTGAGTTAGACCGTAGCGATGCCAGTCTGACTTCCAAAATTCTGACCATATTTTATACACGTCCGAATGATTTCATCTCGACCCTTTTGGTCGGAAACAACATCGCGTTGGTCGTCTATGGTATTTTAATGGCAGGAGTGATCAACGAATTCGTCCTTTCTCCGATCCATTTAAACCAACACGAAGGACTGAACGTGGCTTTGCAAACCATCATTTCAACCCTAATCGTATTAGTAACCGGAGAGTTCCTTCCGAAAACGCTATTCAAGATAAACCCGAACCGCATGCTGAAGATATTCGCCGTTCCGGCGTTTATCATCTATATACTTCTTTATCCCGTATCCAAATTCACCAGTGCGCTATCTCGCGGCATATTGCGCCTGATGGGACTTAAAGTAAACAAGAAAGCGTCGGAACAAGCTTTTACCAAAATAGACTTAGACAACCTGATACAATCCAGTATCGAATCGGCTCAAAATGAAAACGACATTACGGATGAAATCAAGATATTCCAAAATGCCTTGTACTTCTCGGAAGTCAAGGTACGGGACTGTATGGTCCCACGGACAGAAATAGAAGCGGTGGAAATCAGTTCATCCATAGAAAACCTTAAAAACAGGTTTATTGAAAGCGGAAATTCCAAAATCATCGTTTACAAAGAAGACATAGACCATATCGTAGGCTTTATCCATTCATCCGAAATGTTCCGGAACCCGGCAGACTGGACTTTACGAATTAAAGAAACTCCCGTAGTTCCGGAAACGATGTCTGCCCAAAAGCTATTAAAGAAGTTCATGCAGCAGAAAAAATCTCTGGCTATCGTAGTAGACGAATTCGGTGGAACTTCGGGAATCGTAACGATGGAAGACTTAGTAGAAGAAATCTTCGGCGATATTGAAGACGAGCACGACAATACAAACTACATTGCCCAAAAGGTCGATGAGAATGAATACGTCCTGTCCGGACGGCTGGAAATAGAAAAAGCCAATGAACTGTTGGGATTGGATTTGCCGGAATCCGAAGAATATGTCACGGTCAGCGGACTGATTCTACACCAGTATCAAAGCTTTCCGAAACTGAACGAAATCATCAGATTCGGCCATTTCGAGTTCAAAATCATCAAGAATACAACGACAAAAATAGAACTTGTACGTCTGAAAATCGTCGAATAACTAAATTTTAGCCCGACAGACATGAATATGTGCGAAGATTTTTGTATCTTCGTGCGCTTAAATCGTTTAAAGAAAATAATAAAAATAATAATCATTTAAATCAATGGCAACATTACAGAAAATCAGAGCTAAGGGGCCTTTGCTGGTCATCGTGATCGGTCTGGCTCTTTTTGCATTCATTGCCGAGGAAGCCATGCGCTCCATCCAGTCTGCTTCTAACGAAAGCAAGCAGCAAGTCGGCGAAATTTACGGAGAGCGGATTTCAGTACATGAATTCCAAAACTTAGTGGACGAATATACGGAAGTTGTGAAGTTCACCAGTGGCAACAGCGCACTCAACGACCAACAGCTCACTCAATTACGCGACCAAGTTTGGAACACATACGTTAACAACAAACTCATTGAGCACGAAGCTGAAGAATTGGGACTGACTGTCACTGACTCAGAAATCCAATCCATTATTTCGGAAGGCAACAGTCCCATACTGATGCAAACACCTTTCCGCAACGAACAAACCGGCCGTTTCGATGCCAATGTACTGAAGAAGTTCCTGACCGATTATGAAGGCATGAAAACCAAAAGCGAACAGATGCCGGCCGAATACATGGACTACTATAACAGTCTCTACAAATTCTGGATGTTCATTGAGAAGACACTCCGTCAGGAAAGTCTTGCGCAAAAATATCAAGTACTGCTGAGCAAAGCGATGTTAGGCAACAAAATCATAGACAAGGCCGCATTCGAGGCACGTACCAATGAAAGCGACATTATCATGGCTGCCGTGCCCTACTCTACCATCAATGACAAAGATATCAAAGTGGAAGAAAGCGATTTAAAAGCCAAATACAATGAGTTGAAAGAAAGATTCAAGCAAACAGCCGAAAGCCGTGACATTAAATTTATCGATGTTCAGGTCAAAGCCAGCGCAGCCGACAAAGCAGCCTTAGACAAAGATATGGCGGAAACAGCCACAGCTTTGGCTGCTGGAGGCGACATTGCTAAAATTGTCCGTGAGAGTGGCTCTACGATTAATTACAGTCCGCTTCCGGTCAGCAAGAACATATTCCCCAACGACATAGCTTCACAGTTGGATTCCATGGCTGTAGGACAGATGAAAGCTCCTTATTATTATGCCGGAGACAACACGATGAACATCATCAAGGTTATCAACAAGATTTCCGCACCGGATTCCATCCAACTTCGTCAAATACAAGTGGCAGGTGCCGATATGAATGCCATCCAAAAGACAGCCGACAGCATCATGACGGCATTGCGGGGCGGTGTGGCTTTCGATTCCATCGCCAAGAAGTACAACCAGACCGGCGAGAAGACATGGATTACTTCACGTAATTATGAAGGTGCTCCTTTGGACGGCGACAACTTAAAGTTTATCAAAACCATCACCAACATGCCGGTAAATGCCACCGAAAAGATTGACTTTACCCAAGGATGCATCATCGCACAAGTAACAGACCGCCGTGCCATGATCAACAAATATGATGTGGCCGTAATCAAATGCCCGATTGAGTTCAGCAAAGATACTTACGCAAAGGCTTATAACGACTTCAGCCACTTCATAGCTTCCAATCCTACCCAAAAGGACATCGAAGCTAAAGCACTGAAAAACGGCTATAATTTACAAGAGCGTAAAGACTTGTTCAACAATGAACATTATGTAGGAGGAGTAAGCAACACGCGTGAAGCCATGCGATGGATATTCAATGAAGACACCGAAATAGGCAATGTATCTCCTCTTTACGAATGTGGTGAGAACGACCACATGCTTGTGGCCATCCTTACCGGTATACACAAGGAAGGTTACCGTACGATGGAGGATATGAAAGAATATCTCACGCAAGAAGTCATCAAGGACAAAAAAGCCGAAATGCTGAAAGAGAAACTGGCTCAGACGAAGAGCATAGCAGACGCCATGAAAGTACAAGGTGCCGTAAGCGACACCATCAAGCACGTGACGTTCAGTGCCTCCGCTTTCGTAATGAAGACCGGCTCCAGCGAACCGATGTTAAGTGCCGTAGCCAGCAAAACAGCGGCCAATCAATTCGCAGGCCCGTTCAAAGGTAATGCAGGAGTTTACACGTTGCAGGTTATCAATAAGAACAAATCGGCCGAGAAGTTCGACGCTAAAAAAGAAGAAGCTCAACAAGAGTCTCTCAACATGCGCGCCATCAGCCGTTTTGCCAATGAACTGTATGAAAAGGCCGAAGTAAAAGACAATCGTTACCTCTTCTTCTAAGAAAAAGCAGAGACTTTACGACAAAAACAATAGAAACCTACAAGATGATATGGTCTTGTAGGTTTTTTTCGTTATATTTGTAGAGTAGACCTTTCTACCCATTAAAAAGAATATTATGGAAGATTTCAACTTACTGGCCCCTCTACTGCTGGCCATTGTCGGCTTGTTAGTCGGCGCTATATTAAAGTCCATACTGAAACGAACCGGTTTTCCCTATACCGTAGGACTGTTTGTATTCGGTTTACTGGTAGGCCTCCTCAACCGTTTTCATTATTTCGACTTCATGCCACGCGTAGAAAATGCAGTGGCAACCGTAGCCGATACGAATCCGGATTTCATTCTATATGTTTTCCTCCCCATTTTGATATTCGATGCGGCATACGAAATGAACATGCACATCTTCAAAAAAACATTAGCCAATTCCACCCTGTTGGCTGTCCCCGGATTAGTCGTCTGTATGCTGCTTACAGCCGCCCTCATGATTGGCATCAGCCTGTTTGCTCCAGAGTACGCCTCGTGGACATGGCCATTGGCTCTCATGTTCGGCGCCCTCATCAGTGCAACCGACCCGGTAGCCGTCGTAGCTTTATTGCACGAACTGGGTACCAGCAAACGCTTCTCCACTTTAGTAGACGGAGAGTCTTTGCTCAACGATGGAACCGGCATCGTATGTTTCATGCTGTTTTTCGGAGCCTATACGCTTAGTGGAGCAAGCACAGCTTCTCCCGTAGTGCAATTTCTGGAAGTCGTTATTGGCGGAATACTTTTAGGATTCTGCCTGGCCCGACTGACAATCTGGTTCATTACACGTATCAACTCGGAAGAGATGATACAAAACAGCGTCATCATCCTTTCCGCCTACGTCACGTTTATTCTGTCCCAATACTATATGGGCATATCCGGTGTCATCGCTTTAGTGGCTTTCGGACTGACCATCTCTTATACCGGCCGCCCCAGACTGAAACCGCAAGTCAACGTATTCATGGAAAAGTTCTGGGGACTTCTTACCCATATAGCCAATACATTAGTTTTTATCATGGTCGGTGTGGTCATCGCAGAGAAAGTAGACCTGAATTGGTCCGACCTCATCATTTTGCTGCTTGTCTATGTAGGACTAAACCTCATCCGGTTTGCCATGATCATGCTTTTCTACCCCGTTATGAAAAGATTGGGATACGGACTTTCCAAACGCGAATCCGTCATTCTGACATGGGGCGGCCTGCGCGGAGCATTAGGTATGACACTGGCCCTGATGGTTTCTTACACACCGGGAATTCCGGAAGACATCAGGCGACAGGTCCTGTTTCTCACAGCCGGTATCGTCACGCTCACTCTTTCCATCAATGCCACCACCATGCGTTGGCTACTGAGACGATTGGGCTTGATACAAGTTTCCAGTGCCAGAGTACTGATAGACTCCAAAATCCAAGGGTACTTACACGACAGTGCAGAAAAGTATATGGAAAAACTGTCTGCAAAGGCGGCATTGCACGACGCAAACTGGAACAAAGTGAAAAAATACCTTCCACTGTCTCTGTCTTTGTCTCCGTCCGGACCTCTGCCTACAATGGAATTCCTTTCCGAAATACGTCTCCGTATATTGGACCGCGAAAAGGCCGTATGCCATCAACTTTATGATGAAGGTGTCGTTTCGAAAACCACATTTCTTCATTTGATGAACTCTCTTGACGAGATGTACGACCATGACGGACAGTATACGTTGGACTTCCGTCCCTCCATATTCAATTATTGCAACCGCACCTCCAGCCTGCCTCATATCCAAAAGAAACTTCACTTGGGGGACAGCATCAGTTTCTACTTCCGTGAACGCATCGTAAACGTATATGACCTGGCCAGAGGGTTCATCATTTTACAAAACGAGGACCTGAACCTATTGGACGAACTCAACGCTTCCGAACTCCTCACTCCCGATCAGAAAAAACGATTGGACATTCTTCGTACGGAAATCAACCATAACATAGACCGCATGAATCATGTCACCTTGCAACTGGAACAAAATTACCCGAAGGCTTACCGCCATGCACTCACCGTCAAGTCTATCCGTATGATGCTCACTTACGAGCGCCGCACCATCCGTAAACTCCAAGACGATGGCGTGATTTCTGAAAAAGATGCAGAACGCTTCATCGAAAAAGTAGACGAACGGACAGACCAAGGCAATTCTTTCCGCTATTCAATGCCGGGTACTCTATTACGGGGAATACTCCACGCAATAAGCCCGAAAAAGAGATGACTCACAATGGGACGGAACGTCAGGTTTCGTCCCACTTTATTTCACCCATCTTTCCAATTTCTTTTTCAGCACGCCCGTCCCATAACCACTCCATACATGTATAATCCGCCCTTCAGGCGACACAATCACGTAATGAGGAATACCTTTGATACCATAATGAGCGTATATTCCCACTGTACCCTGCATATCATTCAGGTTAGTCCATGTAATACCCTTTCTTTCGGATGCTTCTTTCCAAATCTTTTCACTATCAGAACTGATGCTCACTACAACAAGCCTGTCTTTCCACGCCTCTTGTACCTCACGCATCTCAGGAAAAGCCATAAGACAAGGGCCACAGCCTGTACTCCAAAAGTCAAGCAACAAATACCGTCCTTTAAAATCCGACAGATGACATACCTGACCTTTCAAGTCATACAAGTCCGTATCGTACACACTATCACCTACCGCTACAACTTTAGGAGGAAACAACTGTACGGTTACCTTCTTTCCTTCTTCTGTCCCGATCCACTCCTGCGGAATACGCTCATACAATCGTTTCAAATCTTCGATATAAGGAAACGAGTCCACCACACTCACAAATGCGCTCCGTGCACTCATTTGCTGCATCCACACCTTATTTACCGGCATCTGTTCCATGATGTCTATGTCATTCCTAATAATGAGCATTTCAAGCGAATCCACCATGGGGTTCAATTTCTCTCTAATACTGTCTCGATAGGCTTTCAGCACCCCCTCTGGCAAACTCGGGTCGTCTACTTTATCCCACAGTTCCCTCGTCTTTACCATGACTTCCTGTTGTTCATCTATCAATGTCCTCGACGCATCAATAAAGCGGTTATACCACTGTTGTTCCGGAATCTTGCTTGCAACTGACCAAGTACGCAACAATTTATTGCGACCTTCTATTCTAACCGTATCTCCGGCAGCCGCATAAATATCAAGATAAGTACTCGGAAATCCCTCACTTAGCCCCATCAGCACAAAATTTTCCACTTGGTTCTCCAAAGAATTGACCATAAACGAGAATCTTCCGGCTTCCAACGTGTCCGTTTCCATCTGCCTCATCACTCTTCCCTCCGTCCTATACAGCCCTATACAAGCACCATCTTCCACATGGAACAAATGCCCGGTTATCACACACGGTTCTTGTGCCTCAGCCATAAGGGATACCAAAGCACCCAAAAACAACATCAGCTTTTTCTTCATGGTACTACTAAATATAAACCCCAAAGGTGTCGGATAAACCGACACCTTTGGGGTTTATTAAATTTTTAATTCATTAATTGTTCTCCGGACGCAATTTACGCACCGTTTCTGCCGTACGCCACATTTCACTGTCGTGCAAAGCCTTCAATTCAGCTTCCAACTTCACACGATAGTCCGGTTTCGAGTTGGAATCAATCGAGATTTGCGCTTCATTACCGGTCACTACGCTCTGGTACAACTTCTGCACCACCGGCTTGATGGCATCATGGAACGGACCCATCCAATCCAATGCGCCACGCTGCGCCGTAGTAGAACAGTTGGCATACATCCAATCCATACCATTCTTGGCAAACAACGGCATCAAGGATTGAGTCAATTCTTCCACCGTTTCATTGAAAGCCTCGGAAGGAGTATGTCCGTTCTCGCGCAATACTTCGTATTGTGCCAACAACAAGCCTTGGATAGCACCCATCAAAGAACCGCGCTCGCCGGTCAAATCGGATGTAGCCTCACGCTTGAATGTGGTCTCGAACAAATAACCTGAACCGATACCGATGCCGAAAGCCAGTACTTTATCCAATGCCTTACCACTGGCGTCCTGATAAATAGCATAAGAAGAGTTCAAACCACGGCCTTCGAGGAACATCGTGCGCAATGAAGTACCCGATCCCTTGGGAGCCACCATGATGACGTCAATATCTTTAGGAGGCACCACGCCCGTACGGTCACTCCAGTTAATAGCGAAACCATGAGAGAAATACAAGGTCTTGCCCGGAGTCAGATAAGGCTTGATGGTCGGCCACAACTGCATCTGGGCTGCATCGGAAAGCAACATGCAAACTATCGTACCCTTTTCGGCAGCTTCCTCAAGAGAAAACAAAGTCTCTCCCGGTACCCAGCCGTCAGCCACAGCCTTGTCGTATGTCTTGCCCTGACGCTGGCCTACAATTACATTAAAACCGTTATCACGCAGGTTACAAGCCTGACCGGGTCCTTGAACACCATACCCTAAAACTGCAATCGTCTCGTTCTTCAATATTTCACGAGCCTTTTCCAATGGAAATTCCTCACGGGTCATCACGGTCTCGATAACACCGCCAAAATTCAATTCTGCCATTTTCTATTTCTGTTTTGTGCGACAAATAGCCGCGTTCTTTATTAAAATTCTTTTTTGTACGAAACTCGACGACAAAGTTACAAAATTATTCTAATACACCTACAATAAATTGCTATTTGTTATCAAATTTAAGTTTACTTCGACACACGACTTCCCCTTCGGGATTATCTCCGCCGACGTTTTTACGCACTTCGATATCGTAAGTCCCGTCTTCGTTTTCCTCGCGGAAGAAGCTGAGCGTGTCGCCGGAATAGCTTTCGGCCACGTACGCCATTTCAAAACGGCGGATGACATGTCCGGCATACCAATCTTTGGAAAACAAGTCCAACACGTGTTCAATATATTTAATACTGTTCACATGCCCGTTGATGTCAATATCACTATAATACACATCCATAGAACGTACCGGCATACAACTGCTCACTTTGATACGACCGGGCTTCTCTATCGGACAAGCCTTTTCCGTCTCTATATAGTCCACGATGTCACCGCCGTGCAGCGACAACAAGTCGGCCGGTTTGCGGGTATCCATATTGATCATGGCCCACACGGAACGCGCATAACCGTAAACTTTCCCGTCCTTCCCGTAAATGGTAAAGTTACGGTCGGTAAACAAACGGTACACGTTCTCCACCCACGTATCGACCGAGAACTCCTCATATTGAGCCGGCATATCTTCCAATTCGATGGCCAGGCGTGACAGTACCCACGTATAGTTACTCTCATTCAGTTCCGCCATACCGAAACCACGCTCCGTGGCATGGAATCCGGCACAGTTGAGCAAATGGTTGCCCAACACCCCCATGAAAAGCCTTCCCGTGAAATCCACGTGAAAAGGTTCGGCCACAAACGAGTAAGTCCCGACTTTATTCTCTTTCATCCGAATCCTTATCTTATTTATTCCTTATTCTGAAGTTCCTCGTACGCACGCCGCCGTTCTTCCAAAAACTCGTCCAGATATTCCGTGCAACTCTTCGTAATGGCAATACGCCCCGAACGCACGTATTGCAACACGCACTTATACTCATTCAAGGCGAAATAAAGCGACATGATATCGTCCGTCATTCCCTTTTTGCTGACCACGGTATAAGTCGGATTCACCTCCACAATCTGCGCTCCGTGCTGACGTACGGCCTTCGAGATGTCCGGATTCTCCAACACCTTGGGAGTAGCCAGCTTATAAAGCGCCACTTCCTGGATGAAGATTTCGTCGTCCGTGAAATAATGAGCCTGGAGCACGTCTATGCGTTTCTCTATCTGTTTGGTGATAACCTGTATCTGTTCCTCCGTGCTCCAGCAGGTAATGGTGTATTTATGCACCCCCTTTATACTGGAAGCCGACACATTCAGACTTTCGATATTCACCTGCCTGCGGGTAAAAACCGCCGTCACCTGATTCAAAAGCCCCGCAAAGTTCTCGGAGAAAACAATCAAGGTATAGAATCTTTTCTCTTGTTCCATCTAAAAATCCTCCCGTTAATAATCCAAAACCATGTCGTCCACGTCATTGCCCGGACAACACATCGGCAACACACGACCTTCTTCTATCACGGCCACCTGCAACAAGTAAGGCCCGTCCGTATCGACCATCTCCTGTATGGCCGCAGCCAAATCCTCACGCTCCACGACCGTACGGTTCGGTATGCCGTAAGCCGAAGCAATCATATTGTAGTCCGGATTCATCATCGGCGTGAAAGAATACCGTTTCCCGAAGAACATCTCCTGCCACTGGCGCACATTACCCAGATAGTTGTTATTGAGCAATATGATTTTCACCGGACTGCGTTGTTCCATAATCGTGCCCAACTCCTGAAGTGTCATCTGAATACCTCCGTCGCCTAAAAAGAGACATACCATACGTCCCGGAGCACCGAACGTGGCTCCGATGGCAGCCGGTAATCCGAATCCCATCGTCCCCATACCGCCGGAGGTTACGATGCTGCGTTGTTCCGAGAATTTGAAATAACGGGCAGCCATCATTTGGTTCTGTCCCACGTCGGTCACCAAGACAGCCTTATTACCGGTCATCTCCGTTACCTTACGTACGACCTCCCCCATCTTTATCGGTCCGTCTGCCGGATGGATTTCAGGTTCTATCACTGCCTCCTTTTCTCTCTCGTGATGTTCTCCGAAGCTGTCAATCCATTCCGTATGCCGATTGGGGTTCACTTGTTCGAGCACCTGAGCCAACGTCTGTTTGCAATTCCCTAACACGGCTACATCTACCGGTACATTCTTGTTGACTTCACTGGGATCTATTTCAAAATGTATCTTTTTGGCCTGACGGGCGTATGTACTCAACTTACCGGTGATACGGTCGTCAAAACGCATGCCTACGGCTATCAACACGTCACACTCCTGCGTCTTGATGCTGTTGGCCAGACTTCCATGCATACCCAGCATCCCCATATTCAACGGATGGTCGGACGGCAAAGCAGACAAGCCCAACAATGTGCAACCGGCAGGAATATCGGCCCGTTCAATCAACTGACGGACTTCTTCTTGCGCGCCGCCAAGCTCAACCCCTTGTCCGACAAGGATAAACGGACGTTTCGCGTTGTTTATCAATGCAGCCGCCTGACGTATCGCCCACGGGTCGGTCTTGGGTACAGGCACATAACTGCGAATGAAATCCGTACCCTGCGGTTCGTAGTCCACCAAGCCGACCTGTGCATTCTTGGCAAAGTCCAGCACGACCGGTCCCGGCCTGCCGCTCTTGGCAATATAAAAGGCACGGCTTACCGCCCAGGCCACATCTTCCGGACGACGGATCTGATAGGCCCATTTGCTGATGGGTTGCGTCACACCTACCAAATCGCATTCCTGGAAGGCATCAGACCCCAACAAAGAAGCACCGACCTGCCCGGCAATCACCACGATGGGCGTACTGTCCATCATGGCATCCGCAATACCGGTAATGGTGTTCGTCGCCCCCGGCCCGCTGGTCACCAAAGCCACCCCGACCTTGCCCGACACACGGGCATACCCTTGTGCCGCATGGGTAGCCCCTTGCTCATGCCGTACCAATACATGGTTCAACTTATCTTTATATCCGTACAAGGCGTCATATACCGGCATGATAGCTCCTCCCGGATAGCCGAAGAGCGTCGTAACCCCTTCGTGCTCCAACGAACGCATCAAAGCCTCTGCGCCTGTTATCTTTTCTTTTGCCATATTGAATACTGTTTTTAATCTATCATACGAACTCCACCCTTGTCGGCCGAACTCACCATAGAAGCGTATGCTTTCAGCGATTTGGGTACGACACGCTTACGCGTCATCGGACGTTGCGGACGGGCTGCCAATTCAGCTTCGCTCAACTTGACATTGATGCTCCGGTTCGGGATGTCTATTTCGATAATGTCTCCGTCCACAATCTTACCGATATTCCCACCGGCTGCCGCTTCGGGCGAAATATGGCCGATGCTCAAACCGGAAGTACCTCCGGAAAAACGCCCGTCGGTAATCAGGGCGCACTCTTTTCCCAAATGGCGGCTTTTCAGATAGGATGTCGGATAAAGCATCTCCTGCATACCCGGCCCACCCTTCGGTCCTTCGTGAGTGATGACCACCACGTCACCACTTACCACACTGCCGTTCAGGATACCTTCACAAGCATCTTCCTGAGAATCGAACACCTTGGCCGGACCGCTGAAATGCCAGATGCTTTCGTCCACTCCGGCCGTCTTCACCACGCAACCGTCTTGGGCAATATTCCCAAACAACACGGCCAGGCCACCGTCCTTGCTGTAAGCATGTTCCACATCACGGATGCACCCTGTGGCACGGTCGGTGTCCAACGTATCGTACACCTTGCTCTGCGAACCCATCTTGTTACTGAAGACTCCGCCCGGCGCACTGCTGTAAATACGCTGCGCCTCATCGTCCACCTGTCCGGAGGTAATACTATATTTCGCAATATCTTCGCCTAAAGTACGGCCGTTCACCCTACGGCACGACGTATCCAACAAACCGGCCTTTGCCAATTCACCTAATATATTAAGGATGCCGCCTGCACGGTTACATTCCTGGATGGAATACTTCTGCGTGTTGGGCGCCAACTTGCATAGACAGGGCACTTTACGGCTCAGCGCGTCGATGTCCGCCATCTTGAAGTCCACCCCGGCCTCATTGGCCACGGCCAACAGATGCAGCACGGTGTTGGACGACCCACCCATGGCAATATCCAACGTCATGGCGTTCAGGAAAGCCTGGCGCGTGGCGATGCTCTTCGGCAATACGCTCTCATCTCCTTCCTCATAATATTTGAACGCATTCTCTACCACTAATTTGGCCGCATCCTGAAACAAACGGATACGATTGGCATGCGTCGCCAAAATAGTCCCGTTCCCCGGGAGGGAAAGTCCGATAGCCTCCGTCAGGCTGTTCATGGAGTTGGCTGTAAACATCCCCGAACAACTACCGCAACCGGGACAAGCACAAGCCTCAATCTTCGCCATCTCCTCATCGCTCACCGACGTGTCGGCCCCCTTGATCATAGCCGTAATCAAATCGGCGTTCTCCCCGTTGATTTTGTGTGCCTCCATCGGCCCTCCGGAAACAAACACCGTAGGGATATTCAAGCGCATGCTGGCCATCAACATACCCGGCGTGATCTTGTCGCAATTCGAAATGCAAATCATGGCATCCGCCTTATGCGCGTTGACCATATACTCCACGCTGTCGGCGATGATGTCGCGCGAGGGCAGAGAATACAGCATCCCGTCGTGCCCCATGGCGATACCGTCGTCGATGGCTATCGTATTGAACTCCGCAGCATAACATCCCATCTTTTCGATTTCGGCTTTCACCATCTGCCCGATTTCATGCAAATGAGTATGCCCCGGCACGAACTGGGTGAAAGAATTGACGATGGCCACGATCGGCTTCCCGAACTGTTCACGTTTCATCCCATTGGCCACCCACAATGCACGGGCTCCCGCCATACGGCGTCCTTCAGTGCTCTGCGCACTGCGCAACTTATGTTTCATCTTTATAGCGTTTTTATACTTTTTCTTTATAGTGCTGCAAATTTAGCCCCTTTTTTCATATTAGACAAAAGTTTAGGGTATAAAAGTGAGATACACATAAACAATAGTTATCAAATCGAGCGGTATTAAACAAAATCAACATAAACACCACTGTATTTAATTTCAAACTATCACTTAAGCCTTGCAAATATATCATAGAGTCATCAAAACCATACCCGCACAAGCTTCTGCTGTTTCGGCAAAGCTTGATTTTTTCTTATCTCTCCGGCATACCCCCCCGCTATGTCTTTTTATTCTTTCAAGCCATGAGACTTCCGCAAATCATATCTTTTCGCTGACAAAATGTAAGTCATAAGCCCCTTTCTCTAAAGGACAACATTCTGATTCCGGACGCATTCCACGAGGTATTATCCTATTTTTGAATACATAAATTTATATTTAAGCCCTGTTTTTTACTTCCTTTAACTTAAAGTGCGTTTCAATCACAGCCGAATGATTTTTCGTTCGGAGCAAAAAACATTTTTTATCTCCGCAGATTGCGTACCCATCTTCTGCGCCCTCTCTGAAAAAACACCTGAAAGCGAAACCGGAATATGCTTTTGCTAACTATTTTTTCTCTAAAAGGACCACGTTTGCAGTCAAAAAACGGATGGCAATATGTCACGCTGTTGCTACCTCATATACGTACGTCTCTTCACTCACGTCTACATACCAAGTTATTTGTCACACAAATTAAAAGTAAAACCACTGATTGGTTGTCAAAAGGATATTCCCCCAACACGTAAGAATCACGTATTTTCAAACCAATCCGGTCTGGATACAAAATAACGAAATCTCACAGGGGACGGATTGACAATTTGACAAAACCCGTTCATCTCTTACGAAGAGACAGACACCGAAAACAAGAAGGTTATAACCTCCTTGTGAAAGCCTACCGAGCTATATCATACCCGGCAAAGATGGCGTATAAAAACAATGGGCATAAGTCCCGAACTTTCGGCACATTCATTTATAACTGCTTGTTTTTCAAAGAATCGTAAAAACGTGCAGGATTGGGCAGATTGCCCCTTATTGAAATGGACGAACTTACGCCTCATACTCCGGAATCCACGAACAACTTCGCGAAATCGACAGACGAGTCCTCTTGTAGACAATGGTTTGTGATGCGCGACCTGACCCGCTATAATGCCAAACGTCCCGCCTATCTGATGTTGCAAGAAAAGAGAATCCGATATTTCACCCCGATGGTATGGAAACTGTTCGACTTAAAAGGAAGACGGGAACGCAAAAAAGTGCCCTACATGCAAGACCTGATTTTCGTACACGACACCCGTGAAACCCTTGACCGCATCGTAGAGCGTATCCCGACATTCCAGTATCGTTACTTGCGCAAGACCAACCGGATACCCATGACCGTAAGAGATACCGACATGGAACGCTTTATCCGAGCCGTAGAATCCGTCGAATCGCCCCATTATTATCGTCCTGACGAAATCACTCCGGAGATGTGCAACCGGCGAATACGCATCATCGGCGGGCAACTTGACGGCTACGAAGGCGGACTGATTACCACAAGAGGCTCAAAAACCAAGAGGCTGTTGGTGGAACTGCCAACCTTGTTGGCCGCTTCCGTGGAAGTAGAACCGGAATACATCCAATTGATATAAAAGGTTCATGCCGTCTTTCCGTCGAAAACGAGAGGAAGATACAAACTTTTTGCCTATCTTTGTAAAAACAACAAGGTGGAGGACATAATCATGCAACAAGCCGGAAAACTTTACCCCATAGGAATACAGACGTTCGAGAAAATAAGGAACGGCAACTATTTGTATATAGACAAGACCCAATACGTCTATCAAATGACGCATTCATCTTCAAATTATATGTTTCTGAGTCGTCCGCGCCGATTCGGGAAGTCTTTGCTGACCAGCACGTTGGAAGCCTATTTTGAAGGCCGTAAGGAACTGTTCAGTGGACTTTCCATGGAAAATTTGGAAACGGAATGGACGGAATATCCCGTCCTGCATTTCGACATGAGTACAGCCAAGCACATGGACAAGGAAGACCTCATTTTGGAATTGGAAAAGAAACTGATAAGATATGAGACCCTCTACGGGCGCGGTGAAGGGGACATCAAAGTCAACCAACGCTTGGAGGGGCTGATTCAAAGGGCTTACGAACAGACAGGGCACCAAGTGGTGGTGCTTATCGACGAATACGATGCCCCCTTGCTCGACGTGGTGCATGAAGAAGAAAACCTCCCCGTCCTCCGCAACATCATGCGTAATTTCTACAGTCCGCTCAAAGCCTGCGACCCCTACCTGCGCTTCGTGTTCCTGACGGGAATCACCAAGTTCTCGCAACTGAGCATTTTCAGCGAGTTGAACAATATTCAAAACATCAGCATGTTGCCGGAATACGCTGCCATCTGCGGTATCACGGAAGAGGAAATGGCTACCCAGATGGATGAGGACTTGGACATTTTGGCCGGACGTTTGGGGGTGAGCCGTGAGGAAGCCGTACAGAAACTCAAGGACAATTATGACGGTTACCATTTCACTTGGCCTTCACCGGACATCTATAACCCTTTCAGCTTGTTGAACGCCTTCGTCACCGGACGGTTGGACTCTTATTGGTTCGGCAGCGGCACGCCTACCTACCTTATTGAGATGCTAAAAAAGTACAGCGTGCCCCCCCAACAAATCGGAGGGAGGAAAACCATGGCGGAGTCTTTCGATGCACCGACAGAGCGTATGACGGACATCGCCCCGCTACTCTACCAAAGCGGTTATGTCACCATCAAGGGGTATTCCCCCATCACGCAACTCTACACCTTGGACATCCCCAACAAGGAAGTGCGCATCGGACTGATGAAGAGCCTTTTGCCAAGCTATCTGGATCGCTGCACGACAGACGGATTGACCACCGTGGCCTTGCTCTACGAAGCTATTTATGAGGAGCGGTTGGACGATGCGTTACGCTTGTTGCAAACGTTCCTTTCCACCGTCCCTTACTGCGACCGTACGGATTACGAAGGCCACTACCAACAGATGCTCTACGTCATCTTCAGCCTCTTGGGCATCTATGTGGACGTGGAAGTGCGTACCCCGAGGGGACGGGTGGACATGGTGATGCGTACGAGCACCACGCTCTACATCGTGGAACTGAAGCTGAACCAATCTGCCGAGGCCGCCATGCAACAGATTGACCTGAAGAACTATCCTGAACGCTTCGCCCTGTGCGGCCTGCCTGTGGTGAAAGTCGGAATCAACTTCGACATGGAACGGCATACCCTGAAGGATTGGGTGATTACGAGATGAAAGACGAATGGGGGCAAAGTCCCAGCCGGAAACCCGACATGTTCCCATACACTCCCCCCAAGGATTTGCAAAAAGCCCTTTCATCTTTCAGGGTATATGACAAACAATTGAAGTATAGTATATTACGGGATGAAAGATGGAAAGCCCATCTTTCAGTTCCCTTTCATTGCAGAAAGCCGTCAAACGCTCTGCGCCAAACGTTTTTCCAATCTAAGCCAACTGATTTTTCAATCTCAGCCAATTGATTTTCCGTTCTCTTCCCTGCGGAATGAGACGTGGCTGAAAGATGCCTGAAACATCCTTCAGCACATAACACACAAGTAATGAAAGGATTAACATACGTCCTGAAAGATGAAGGATGTTTTTTGGAAAACTCCTGTGTAGGGAGGGAAATGTGCTGATAGACAAGGACAACACAAGCAATATAAGTGTTCGCCCCATGTGCCGGACACTTACGACATATCCTACAAAATATTTTTTTAACCACATAATCAGCCTCATGGACATACAAAAATTGAAGCACAAATTATATCAAGGAGAAGAACGTACCCAAACCATCAAAAAAAATATCTTGGGCTCTTTTGCGGTAAAAGGCGTAAGCATCTTGGTGTCATTAGCACTTGTCCCTTTGACTTTGGGCTACGTATCCAGTGAAATATACGGTATTTGGCTTATCATCTCCTCCATTTTGCATTGGCTCGTATATATGGATGTAGGTTTTACCTTAGGACTCAAAAACAGGTTGGCAGAAGCTCTGGCAAAACAAGATTACGAAAAGGGACGCAGCCTCGTATCCACCACGTACTACATTATGACCATCATTTTTGTCCCGACAGCCATCGTGTCTTTGGTCGTCAGCCCCTACATAGATTGGTGTAGCATCTTCAACGTAAATCAGATTTACCAAGAGGACGTACTGAAGACCGTGCAACTTCTGTTTATCTTTTTATCGATACAAATGATTGTCAATGTGTTTGTTGCGGTGGTGGCTGCATTCCAGAAAGTGGCTCTTTCTTCTCTATTCAATGTTATCGGGCAAGCCTGTGCCTTGGTTATCATATTCTTGATGACGAAATTCGTTCCTCCCTCCTTGTCAAACCTGGCATTTGCATATTCCTTGATGCCGGTTTTGGTGGTTGCTGCGGCATCACTCATCTTTTTCAACGGCCGTTTTAAGAAAGTAGCCCCTTCCATCCACGCCATCGACACCCGCTATATAAAAGATTTGTGGAACCTCGGAGCAAAATTTTTCATCATCCAAGTACAAATCATTGTCTTATACCAAGCTACAAATATTCTGATTTCACATACCGAAGGCCCTGTAGCCGTCACGCAATACAATATTGCCTATAAGATATTCAATGTCCTCGTCATGTGCTATACCATTATACTGAATCCCTTGTGGCCGGCCTTCACGGATGCCTATACCAAAAAGGATTTCACTTGGATGAGAAGGATATACCACAAGATGACTCGTGTCTTCTACTGTTTATGCCTCATCACCATCGTTGTCACATTGTTGTCACCCATATTATATAAGATATGGATTGGCGACAAAGTGGAAGTTCCATTTACATTAACCACAGCCATAGCCATCTATACCCTCATACACTGTTGGGACTCATTGCAAGTCCTTTTGATAAACGGCATCGGGACAGTAAAATTGCAAACTTATGTAGTCATGATTGGCCTCATACTACACATTCCTCTCTCCCTTCTTTTAGGTAGGTTCTTGGGAGCCATCGGCGTTGTCACGTCCATGAGCATCATCAACATCATCTATTGCATATTCTTTACCACACAAATCAGAAAATTATTATCCCGGAAAGCTTCCGGCATTTGGATTCAATAACAGAAATATGAAACGGAACAAAATCCTTTGGCTCAAGAAATGTAAGAAAGCGTTAGTGTGGGTTTGGAACAATTTTCCTTTTCCTAATCAATTCGGCGCATGCGGGAACAACGTCGTATTACTTTATCCCTTGCACATTGTCAGTCCACAATCTGTTTATATAGAGGACAACGTAAAGCTTACAAACGGACTGTCCATCATCAATGCGCCCACGGAGAAAGTCATCATAAAAAAATACACTGTATTCGCAGCCAATTGCACCATTGTGACCAACAACCATCGAAGCACAGTAGGTATACCACAATTCATTCTGGGAGCATCCCATGTCAATGACAAGTCGGGAGATGTCGTCATCGAAGAAGACGTATGGTTGGGCGCGGGAGCGACCATTTTGGCCGGAGTCCGCTTGGGCAGAGGGTGTATCATCGGAGCCAACAGCCTGGTCACCAAAGACGTACCTCCTTATGCGGTGGCAGCGGGTTCTCCTGCAAAAATCATCAAAAAGAAATTCAACAACACCCAAATCATAAACCATGAAAAAACATTATATGCCAAAGACGAACGCCTTACCCCCAAGCAGTTAGAAGAACTTGACCAAGTTTACTTCAAAGGAATGACAACGTTCGGCACGGACGGCATAAGCGAAGATGACAGGCGAATCATCGAAAACACCAAGAGGAAACTCCGTTTTGTCGAGCCGAAAATATTATAAAAGTACGTGACTTTATGAACTACAAGAATTTGCTCAACATATATTTCTTTCTCGCGTTCTTGTTCACCGCCCAACCTTGCGACACATTCAACATGACAGATGCCGCAAAGCCTCTTTCCATCTTGTTTATGTTTGGAGTAAGCTTGTTCATGTGCCTGCATTTTAAAATAAAATTAAACAGCCGTCCCCTCATTTATGGTTTTATTGCCATGGGGATTTGGGGCGGTTTACAAATAGTCGTATTGCAACGTCCGGCCTCCCCCATTGTTTTCATCGAACTGTTTGTGACTTACACTATATTTTCCCTTTATAAAAAGGACTTACCCGCACGATTTGAACATATTTCCGTAAAAATGGCCATTCTGTCCTTGGTTTTATGGGCAATTTGCCTCGTGGCTTACGAGCCTCTATACGCTTTGGCAAAAGCGGTTGGCAGCCCGGGTGCCAATATATCCCAAAGCCTTTACATATTCTCCATACCCCATAATTTTGAAGACAACCGCGGATTCCTTTTACGAAACTGCGGATATTCTTGGGAACCGGGCCGGTTTGCCTGCATGCTTATCATCGCACTTTGGTTCAACATCCAACGTACCGGATTAAAATTCAAGGACAGGAACTTTCTGATATTAACCCTGGCACTCATCTCTTCCCAGTCTACCACGGGGTATCTCATCTATGCCCTCATGGTTACTGGCTACTACATTGCCTACAAAAAATGGAATCCGGCATATATGGCCATAGGCGGATGTATATTCATTGGTTCCATGTCGCTGCCATTCATGCAAGCCAAAATAGTGGAGTTATTTCAAAACTCGCAAAACATGGAACAACAGTTGCGAAACATGGAATATTCAACCAGGCACGGCACAGACTCTGAAGACATTTTTTATGTACCCCAACGTTTTGACGGGTTTATGTTCCAAAGCATTAATTTGGCACATGCCAACAAATTCATAGGGGAAGGACGTAATTTCCAAAATTTCTACCTGAACAAAGAACTGGGATATCCAATCGTCGTTTCGGAAGGTCTCCTCAATGTATTCATCCGCTACGGGTGGATAATCGGGCTTTTCATGTACCTTGCCTTATTCCGTTCTTCCGTCTGCATAAACGGACATTATCAAGGAAAAGGAAACATCCTATTCCCCGTCCTGTTCATCGGACTGAGCTTCAGTTATTACCTATGGGCTGCCCCAATCCTCATGACATTATGGCTATGGAGCTATTGGGAAGGCAAACTATCGACAAGGAAAATAATAAAATAATCACAAAAGGATGATGAGACTTTCTATTATCACGATTTGCTATAATAATAGCGAGGGACTTGAACGGACCATCAGGAGCATCGAGAGTCAGACTTGCAAGGATTTTGAATACATCGTAGTGGATGGTGCTTCGCAAGACCAAAGCGTCGAAGTCATACACGCCCATGAATCATGTATCTCGAAATGGATAAGCGAACCCGATACCGGCATATACAATGCCATGAACAAAGGCGTAAAAATGGCCTCCGGGGAATATTGCCTATTCATTAATTCGGGGGACGAATTATACAAGCCCACGACCGTGGAAGAAATCTACCGCCAAAGTTTTGATGAGGACTTTGTGCAAGGTGTCATCTACCGCTTCAATAAAAAAGTTACTATGTTTGCCAACATTGACAGCGGTTAATCCGCCAAAAGAATAAAATGAGATGCGTTTGGATGTCTCACAGGGGCTGTCTGCCCCCTG
>QWCN01000989.1_pt1 | contig 47300 bp, 40 predicted proteins | sample 1972711 | NCBI WGS metagenome assembly QWCN01 (sample SAMN09866707, study PRJNA288562) | Human gut metagenome isolate term1_stool, whole genome shotgun sequencing... | isolation source: gut | host: Homo sapiens | place: USA: California
GTGAGCTTCATCGAAGGTGGGCCAGCTCTGGGTCATGATGGTCTCGGCAGAGCCGGGCAGAGCCTGATACAGCTCCTCGGTGATGAAGGGCATGAAGGGGTGCAGCAGCTTGAGGGCCTTATCCAGCACATACACCAGCACGCGGCGGGCAGTGTCGGCCTGCTCGGCGTCGCCGGAGTTCAGGCGGGGCTTTGCGATTTCGATGAACCAGTCGCAGTAGACGTCCCAGATGAAGCTGTTGATCTTGGCAGCGGCCAGACCCATCTCGTAGTGGTCGAGGTTGTCGCTCATGGCGCCGGCCACCTGATTCAGCTTGGTCAGCACCCACTTATCGCTCATGTCCAGCTTATCCTCGCTGGGCAGGCCGGGCTGGAAGTCCTCGGGCAGGTTCATCAGCACGAAGCGGGTAGCGTTCCACAGCTTGTTTGCAAAGTTGCGGGCAGCCTCCACCTTCTTCTCGCTGTAGCGCATGTCGTTGCCCGGGGTAGAGCCGTCCACCAGCATGAAGCGCAGTGCGTCAGCGCCGTACTGGGCGATGACTTCCAGCGGGTCGATGCCGTTGCCGAGGCTCTTGGACATCTTGCGGCCCTGGCTGTCGCGGACGATGCCGTGGATGCAGACGGTGTCGAAGGGAGCCTTGCCGGTGTAAGCCAGACCGGAGAAGATCATGCGGCTGACCCAGAAGCCGATGATGTCGTAGCCGGTGACGAGGGTGTTGGTAGGATAGAAATACTTGAGGTCTTCGCTCTCCTCATTGGGCCAGCCCAGAGTGCTGAAGGGCCACAGAGCAGAAGAGAACCAGGTGTCGAGGGTATCGGGGTCCTGGGTGAGCCTGGTGCCGCCGCACTTGGGGCAGGTGCAGGGTGCGCTCTTAGCGACCACAGTCTCGCCGCAGTCGTCGCAGTACCAGGCCGGGATCTGGTGGCCCCACCACAGCTGGCGGCTGATGCACCAGTCGCGGGTGTTCTTCATCCAGTTCATATAGTTCTTGGTGAAGCGCTCCGGCACGAACTTGATGTCGCCCTTCTCCACGCTCTCGATGGCGGGCTTGGCCAGAGGCTCCATCTTGACGAACCACTGCTTGGACACCATGGGCTCGATGGTGGAGTGGCAGCGGTAGCAGGTGCCGACTTCGTGCTTCAGAGGCTCGATCTCCTTCAGGAAGCCGCCCTCCTTCAGGTCAGCGAGGATGGCCTTGCGGGCCTCGAGGGTGGTCATGCCGGCATACTTGCCGCAGTCCAGCACATGAGGCTCGTTGACGGTGTTCTTGCCTGCAGCAAACAGAGCGTCGGCAGCAGCCTTGTCGGCGGCGCCGGTCATGCGACCGTCGTAGGTGAAGACGCGGACGATGGGCAGGTCATGGCGCAGGCCGACCTCAAAGTCGTTGGGGTCGTGGGCCGGGGTGATCTTCACGACACCGGTACCCTTGGTCATGTCGGCGTGCTCGTCGCAGACGATGGGGATCTCCTTGTTCAGCAGGGGCAGGATGACATGGCAGCCGTGCAGATGAGCATAGCGGGGGTCATCGCCGTTGATGGCAACAGCGGTATCGCCCAGCATGGTCTCGGGACGGGTGGTAGCCAGTTCCAGCATCTCGCCGGTCTCCTTGACCGGGTAGAGCAGGTGCCAGAAGCTGCCGTCCTTTTCCTCATACTCCACCTCGGCGTCGGAAATGGAGGTGTTGCAGTGGGGGCACCAGTTGACCATGCGGTTGCCGCGGTAGATGAGGCCCTTGTCGTACAGGCGGACAAAGACTTCCTTGACAGCCTCAGAGCAGCCCTCGTCCATGGTGAAGCGCTCACGCTCCCAGTCGCAGCTGCTGCCCAGCTTCTTGAGCTGGCTGACGATGCGGTTGCCGTACTTGGTCTTCCAGGCCCAGGCGCGCTCCAGGAAGCCGTCGCGGCCCACCATTTCCTTGGTCAGGCCCTCAGCACGCATGGCCTCCACGACCTTGGCCTCCGTAGCGATGGAAGCGTGGTCCGTGCCAGGCACCCACAGGGCGGCATAGCCCTGCATCCGCTTGGTGCGGATGAGGATGTCCTGCATGGTGTTATCCACGGCGTGGCCCATGTGGAGCTGGCCGGTGACGTTCGGAGGGGGCATCACGATGGTATAGGGCTTCTTGTCGGGGTCGGCCTTGGTGTGGAAGTAGCCGCCATCCAGCCAGAACTGGTAGATGCGGTCTTCCACCTGGCTCGGATCATACTGTTTTGCGAGTTCTTTCATAGTATCCTCCCAGATGAATAAATAACGTGGGACAAAAAAGCCGCCCCACGGAGCGTTCCATGGGACGGCTGTAATATAACCGCGGTACCACCCAAATTGCACACGGCTTTCTGCCGTATGCCCCTTGATGCCCCGATAACGTGGGGCAGACCCGGAGGCGACTACTCCTGTTTCCCCGCCTCTGCTCAAAAGCGACAGCACGCCGCACTGCCATACCGGGTTTTCAGCAGCCCCCGGCTCTCTGGATGGCGAAAACGACGCACACTCTTTTTCCTTGCATTTATAAAAAGAATATAGCGTTTTTTGTGCGTTTTGTCAATCTCTTTTTGTCCGGAACAAAATTTTCACAGCTGCCGTTCAGCGTACGGGCCGCGCTCAGACCGCCGTTCTTCTGCCGGATGGGCCGAACGTGGCTGTCCCGCCCTGCCATTCAGCTTTCCCTCCTTTTCATGACAGCCGTGACACGGCCCTTGAGCTGATTGAACTCCGGCGCGTTCCGGTGGAGCACCACCATGACAGCCCCGAACAGCAGCGTATACAGCACACCGTCCAGCAGAAACCAGCCGATGTTCTTCGCCGGGCAGAAGCTCACCCATCCGTAGGACACAGCGGCCAGCGCCGCGACGACAGCAACGCGTTCGGCGTAGCGGACAAAGTAGTCTTTCAGCTTGCCCTGCCAGTCTTCCCGGATGCCGTAGCGCATCAGGATGTAAGGCTCCATCCAGAGGCAGGTCGTCACGGTGCTGATGACCGTTCCGCCCAGAATGCCTGCCACGCCGAACTTCTGCACCAGCAGCAGCGACGCTGCCAGATTGATGGCCGATTCGAACAGCGGCTTATACCGGTCGTACCAGAACAGGCCCTTGGCTTCACGGAAGAGCAGGTTGACCTTCCGCTGACCCGAAACATAAAATTCCGTCACGAGGACGGCGACTGTCGCCGTGGAGAAGCAGTATTCCGCGCTGAATCAGAGGGTGATAAAAGCGTTGAACAGCGCGAACAATCCCGCCGTCCAGTAAGCGTAAATGACGAAGAAGAGCAGATCCAGTTCCCGGTAGATGCTGTACACCCGCGTCTCATCCTCGATGGCTCCCAGATTGCCCAGACTTCCGGTAAAGGCATTCGAGAATTTATCCATCAGGTTGTTGATGCCGGACAGAACGAGCTTGTAGTTGGAGTAGATGCCCACTGACAATAAACCCACGAAGCTGGACATCAGCAGGCTGTCCGTGTTCCGGACGATGACCGTTCCCAGCTTGTGGAAGCTCATGGCACCGACGTTCCGCAGGATACCGTGAAATTTTTCTTTTTTCCGGCAGCTCCCTGCACTCTTTCAGGTAGGGAAATTCCTTATCCACCTTGACCGATACGATGATGTTCGGGATGAACTGCATCACAAACTGCACCGCCAGATAAAGGATAAAGTTTCCGGTCAGCACGATGAGGACGATTTGGAACAGAGTCTTGACCGCGTCGCAGAGCTGCGCCCAGAGGTTGCGGACATAGGCTTTCTGGTAGGCCAGATAGATGGAGTTTTTATAGCTCAGCAGATAGGAGCAGACCGAGTTTGCCACATACATCAGATAGATGAGCCGCAGATGCTCGATGCCGCTGCTGTCCTTGATGAAAAAGCCCAGAAACGGCATCAGTGCAAGGCCCACGAGCAGCACCACGACCGCCACGATACGGTAGAGAAGCCGGTAAAGGTTCATCAGCTGCGCCAGCCGATGCTCATCATTCTTCGCAGCCGGCTCATACAGGCTGTATATCATCGCCGTGCCGATGCCAAGCTCTGCAAGGTTCAGGATGCCCAGCACATCGGTGAACAGTCCGTTGACACCCAGATATGCCGCCGACAGATAGTGGATGAACACCATCCGGCTGATGAACAGCAGCACCTGATTCATGAGCTGTCCACCCACATTGACGACCATATTGATAAGGGTATACCGTGTCCGCATTTTTCTTATGTCCCTTCCTTTTCGAGTGTGGCCCGCTGCATCCGCTGCAACAAGGTCCACAGGGACCCTGTTCGTTATTCTTTATTATAATATCATCTCATTGCGGCGCTTTCAACGATTTATCCGTTTTTCAGCCTTCCGCGTCCAGAAGCTCCGTTTTCAGCCGGGCAATGAGCCGCTCCATCAGGGCCACACGGTTGAAGGGGGTCATGAGATAGAAGCCGTCGGCGTAGGGCAGAGCCTCCCGGGCCATCTGCATCGACACCTCAAGGCCCAGCGCCTCGCCCTGCTCCCGGTCGAGGCCCGCGAAGCGCTGGATGATGTCCTCCTCCACATGGATGCCGTTGATCTCGTTTTCCATAAAGATTGCGTTCCGCTGGCTGACCACGGGCATGATGCCAGCCAGAATTTTAGCCCGTTCGCCCAGTGTCTGGCGGGCCTTGCGGAGATTCTCCACCGCCTGTGCCGACAGCACCGGCTGGGTCAAAAAGCCCGACATCCCGTTTTCCAACTTTTCCACAGCCCGGCGCAGCTCCACGTCAAAGTTCCGGGCGTTGAGATTCAGCGCACCAAAGACGGTCATGGCCGAGGGCATCTCCCGGCCCTCCCCGGCCAGCGAGACGATGTACTGGGCCAGTTTGCGGGAGTTGAACTGGTAGACATTCTTCACCTCGTCCCGCTCTGCGGTGGGGATGGGGTCGCCGGTGATGGCCAGCACCTCCCGCACGCCCTCGGCGTAAAGGCCCAGCAGAAGGGCCTTGGTGGCGTTGAGGTTGCGGTCGCGGCAGGTCATGTGGGGCAGAGCACACATTCCCAGTTCCCGGTGTACACGGCAGGCCACGAGGGAGGAATCCATCCGGGCCTGCGCGATGGGGCAGTCGGCGATGGTCAGCAGGTCAGCGCCTGCGGCCTGCAGCCGCCGTGCGCCGTCCAGATAGCCGCTCAGGTCGGCCACCCGGGGCGAATCCAGTTCAATGGCGATGACCTTCTCACCTGCGTTCAGTTTCCGCAGGAAAGTGTCGTCTTTTTCCACCGCCGGTGCAGTCCCGGTGGAAAGTTTCGCTGCCGGAGCGGCTTCGGTCTGCTGGGGCAGGGCATCCAGCTCTGCACGCAGGGCCGCGATATGGGCGGGCGTCGTGCCGCAGCAGCCGCCCAAAATACGGACGCCCGCAGCGGCGATCTGCCCCATCTCCCGGGCGAAATACGCGGGCTTGCCCTGATACAGCACCCGCGCCCGGGTGACCACCGGATAGCCCGCGTTGGGCATCACCGACAGGGGCAGCAGCGTCTCGCCAAGGCTCTGCACCAGTTTCTTCATCGCGCCGGGGGCCGAGACGCAGTTCAGGCCCACGGCGTCCACCACGCCGCTCTGCTCCATCCGGCGCAGCAGGTCGCGGAACAGCAGACCCTCGCGGGTGTAGCCGTCCGGCAGCACCGCGAAGGACACCATGACAAAGGCGTCCGGCACGGCCACACGCAGTGCCTTTACGGCCTCCACAATGCCCACATCGGAGCTGAGCGTCTCGAACAGAAAGTTCTTTGCACCCAGTGCGGCGAACTGCTGCGCCACAAGGCCGTAAGCGCTGCTGGCCGGGGCAGCTTCAGTGTCCGGGGCCGGGCCGAGGTCAGCGAAGACGGCGGCGTCCTTCTCGGCAGCAGCGTCACAGGCCAGCTTCCAGCCCGCCTCGGCCAGCTCTTCCCAGCCCGGCATCTGGGCCGCCGCCATCCGGGGCAGACCGAAGGTGTTGGTCTTGATGGCCTGCGCACCTGCGGCCAGATATTCCGCATGGACCTTCTTCACGCCCTCGGGGTCGGTGAGGTTGGCCATTTCGCAGTCCGCGCCCGGTGCCGCTTTATAATAGGTACCCATGCCGCCGTCGAACAAAAGCGGCTTGCGGGCAAGATACTCTCGGATGTCCGTCATAGAAAGGTTCTCCTTTTTATTTTCCTTGATTTTATAAAGAAATTCAGGTATAATTTTTGTATGAAAGTGAGGTGCTTTTGGATGCCCAAGATTCGTTCCAGCGCAGACCTGCGCAACAACTACAATGAGATCTCCACCTTCTGCCACGACTACGCCGAGCCGGTGTTCATCACCAAAAATGGCAAAGGCGACCTTGCCGTGATGAGCATCGAGACCTACGAGGCCCTGACCGCCCGGTTCGATTTGTATGCGAAATTGCAGGAAGGTCTGGATGACGTGGCGGCGGGAAGAACGCGCCCGCTGGATGAGTTCATGCAGGAACTGCAAAACAGAAGGAGTCTTCGATGAACTACTTTATCGATGTTGCCGCTTCTGCTCAGCGTGACCTTGCAGATGCCTTCGACTATATCGACCTGACCTTGAAAAATCCCTCTGCTGCCGACAAGTTGGTTGCCCTCGCATGGAAGAAATTCCGTTCTCTCGACACCTTCCCACAGCGTTTTTCACTTGTGAATGACCCATTTCTTTCCTCTTTGGGAATCCGGCTCATTCCAGTTCAAAACTATCTTGCATTTTATAAAGTCAGCTCTTCCACCCAGACCGTCCACATCCTCCGCTTCCTCTATGGTCACAGCGACTGGCAGGCTATCCTGCGGGCGGATGTTCTTCCAACATGAGCATTCTCCCCGGCCCTTTGCCGGGGAGAATTTTTATGCACTCATCTTCAGTTTAATGAAGTTTGCGCACTTGTCAAGCATTTTTGCCCCGAAGCAGCCCATTTTGCTTGCGCCGAAGCCGGTTTTGTGCTATTCTATGCATATTTACAATGGTTGGGAGGAATGTATCATGCGCCACGCCGGCACACAGGAAATCGAAACTCCTCGGCTGCTTTTGCGCCGCCTTATGCCGTCGGATGCCCCGATGATGTACTCGAACTGGGCCAACGACCCGGAAGTCACCCGCTGGCTGCGCTGGACGCCGCACAAGGATGTGGCCGAGACGCAGGAGCTTCTGAGCGCATGGGCGATGCTCTATCCCAACGAAGACTACTACCAGTGGGCCATCGTGGAAAAGGCCACCGGACAGGTGTTCGGCTCCATCAGCATCTACAACAGCCTGCTGGGAGAACCGGCACAGCGAAATGAATGGCCGGGATTCGACCTCTCCGAGGGCATCTGGGAGCCGGGCTACTGCATCGGCAGAGCATGGTGGGGCAAAGGCTGCACCACCGAGGCTCTGAACGCTCTGGTAGAATACTGGTTCAAGAATACAGACAGTAATTGGCTTGCCTGTTCCCACGCCGTGGAGAACCCCGCCAGCGGCAAAGTCATGATGAAAGCAGGCTTTGTCTACGACCACGAGGCCGTCTACCATAGATTCGACGATACAGCGATACCCTGCAAGTGCTATGCCCTGACGCGAGAATACTATAAGGAGCAACCTCTCCGTCAGCGCTGACGCGCTGCCACCTCCCCTATTGAGGGGAGGCCTTGGCATTTCGTAGAGCTTTTTCTCTTCGCCAGAGGCTCCCCTTGGTAGGGGAGCTGTCGAGCGATAGCGAGACTGAGAGGTTGGCTCCACTAACAGAAAGGAATTATTTTGAGCGAACTTTACGATATTTTAGTCGAAACTCCCCCGACGAAGGTCATCCTTCTCGCCCTCGACCAGGGCCTGTGGGACTGCGAGCGCAGCCTTGCCGAGCTGGCTGCGCTGTGTGAGGCCAACCACATGGAGGCCGTGGCCGAAGTCACTCAGAAGCGCCAGACCCCTGAGACCGGCATCGTGCTGGGCAGCGGCAAGCTGGAAGAAGCCGCTGCGGCCGCAGCAGAGCTGGGGGCCGAGTGCGCCGTCTTCGACGGTGAGCTGACCGGCAGCCAGATCCGCAACATCTCCACGGCCCTCGGCGGCCTCGAAGTCATCGACCGCACCATGCTCATCCTCGAGATCTTCCGCAGCCGTGCCGTGACCAACGAAGGCAAGCTGCAGACCGAGCTAGCGCTCCTGCGCTACCGTCTGCCCCGCCTGCAGGGCATGGGCGAAAGCCTGAGCCGTCAGGGCGGCGGCGGTGGCGGCGGTGGCGGTGCCCGCCGTGGTGCCGGTGAAACGAAGCTTGAGCTTGACCGCCGCCACGTCCACGCCCGCATCGACGCACTGGCTGAGAAACTGGCCGAGATGGAAAAGCGCCGGGGCGAAAGCCGGAAAGCCCGCGCCAAGACTGGAATGCCGGTGGTCAGCCTCGTGGGTTACACCAACGTGGGCAAATCCAGCCTGATGAACGCCCTCTGCGGCCCCAGCGTCGCCGAGGCCGATATGCTCTTTGCCACCCTCGACCCCACCAGCCGGAAGCTCGTCCTGCCCAGCGGCATGGCCGTGCTGCTGGTGGACACCGTCGGCTTCGTCTCCCGTCTGCCCCACAATCTGGTGGAAGCATTCAAGTCCACGCTGGAAGAGGCCGCATGGTCGGACGTCATCGTGCGGGTGGCCGACGCCGGCGATGAGCAGCGGGAGGAGCAGCTGGCCGTCACCGACGAAGTGTTGGACGGCCTCGACTGCGCCGACATCCCCCGCCTGACCGTCTACAACAAGTGCGACAAGCCCGGCGCGCTGAGCTTCGACCCCGACATCCTGCTCACCAGCGCCAAGACCGGCTACGGCCTCGACAAGCTGCTGGCCAAGCTGGACGAGACCCTCAGCGACCGCGTCCACACCATCCGCGTTCTCCTGCCCTACGATAAGCTGGGCCTCGCCGCCCCCATGCGGGAGCGCGGCAGCGTTCAGCTCGAGGAGTACCGTGAAGACGGCCTCTACCTCGAAGGCATCGTCAAGACCGAAGACCTCCACTGCTTCGAGGGCTATCTGGTCTGAGGACCCACATACGAAAAGAACCGGACTCCGCGGAGTCCGGTTCTTTTGCCTTTCAAGGCATCAGCCTGCAGCAGGAGGCGCTTCCTCTGCGCCCATCAGCTGGTCGTACCGGCCGGTGAACACCCGTTCCGGCAGGGCCGCCGTCAGGGCGAGGGCGGCAGTGAACCGCTCCTCATCGGTCAGCGCTTCCTCCACCGGTGGGAAGTGCGCGAGCACTTCGTCCAGCTGCTTTTTGACCTCCCGGGCCACAAAGATGCCCCGGTCGGTGAGGTAGATCTTACCATAATACTCCTTGACGATCATCCCCCGCTCCATCAGCAGGTTCAGCACCCGCACCACCGAGGGTTTGGTCACGCCCAGCTTCTCGGCGATGCTGCGGGAGCTGATGTCAAGATGGGTCTGCGAGACCTCATAGATCGCGAGCAGGTACCGCAGGTGTGCTGGCGTCAGTTCCATCTCGTATCACTCTCTTTTCGTTATATCACACGAACTTTTGGTTTATAAAAGGGGCGCGGGCCAAAGCCTTGACCCGCGCCCCCTTCTCCTACGCGATCGCTCAGTGGCAGCCACCGCCGCAGCTGCTGCAGTTTCCACTGCAACCGCTGTCACAGCCGCCGCTGCATCCACTGCAGCCGCCATGCTTATGAGAGTGCCAGGTGATCCAGCCTACACCGCCAAACACGATGGCTCCGACGATGATCGTCGGCAGATTGAAATTCGCAGCCAGAAACTCCATCATAACAATGCACTCCTTTCAGCGCGTTTTGAGAAGTTTTTTTACTTGATCTTGGAAACGTCGATCTTGACCTCGTTGTCGTTCACGTACTTGTTGGGACGGAACATCAGATACAGGAAGGCAGCGACGATGACCACGGCCACGACGGTGAAGAAGTTGAAGCCCACCTCACCGGTGATGAGGCCGCCCAGCTGGTACACGACCAGAGCGGAGCAGTAGGCCAGTGCGCACATATAACCGATGGCGATGGCGGTCCACTTGCCGTTGTTCATCTCACGCTTGATAGCGCCCATGGCAGCGAAGCAGGGAGCGCACAGCAGGTTGAAGATCATGAATGCATAAGCGCTCAGAGCGGTGTAATCAGCAGCAACGAGGCTCCAGATCTCGTCGCCGTTCTCAGACAGCTCCTCGCCGCCGAAGTGATACAGGACGCCGAAGGTGCCGACGACGTTCTCCTTGGCGATCAGGCCGGACACGGAAGCGACGGTAGCTTTCCAGTTGCCGAAGCCCAGAGGAGCGAAGATCCAGGCGACTTTGGTAGCGATAGCGGCCAGCACAGAGTTGTCCTGATCCTCGACCATGCCAAAGGCGCCATTCTCGAAGCCGAAGCCCTGCAGGAACCAGATGGCGACGGTTGCCAGCAGAATGACGGAACCGGCACGCTTGATGAAGGACCAGCCGCGCTCCCAGGTAGCACGGAAGACGTTGCCCCAAGCGGGGATGTGGTATGCGGGCAGCTCCATAACAAAGGGAGCAGGGTCACCTGCGAAGAGCTTGGTCTTCTTCAGGATGATACCAGAGCAGATGATGGCAGCCATGCCGATAAAGTAAGCGGAGACAGCCACCAGAGAAGAACCGCCGAACATGGCACCTGCGATGAGGCCGATGATGGGCATCTTAGCGCCGCAGGGGATGAAGCAGGTGGTCATGATGGTCATACGGCGGTCGCGCTCGTTCTCGATGGTACGAGAAGCCATGACGCCCGGGACGCCGCAGCCAGTGCCGACCAGCACGGGAATGAAGCTCTTACCGGACAGGCCGAACTTACGGAAGATACGGTCCATGATGAAGGCGACACGGGACATATAGCCCACATCCTCCAGGATGGACAGCAGGAAGAACAGGACCAGCATCTGGGGAACAAAGCCCAGGACCGCGCCGACACCGGCGACGATGCCGTCCATGATCAGGCCGTACAGCCAGCCCGCCACGCCGATGCTCTCGAGGAAACCGCCCAGCGCGTTGGGGACGATCTCACCGAACAGGACGTCGTTGGTCCAGTCGGTAGCGAAGGTGCCGATGGCCCAGCCGCCGTCGGCGATGGAAGTACCCATAGACAGGGAGTACATCAGGTACATGATGACTGCGAAGATGGGCAGAGCCAGCACACGGTTGGTGACGATCTGGTCGACCTTATCGGAAACGGTCAGGTGCTCGACGCGGGCCTTCTTCTTGACAGCCTTATCGACGACACCGTTGATGTATGCGTAACGCTGGTTGGTGATGATGCTCTCGGCGTCATCGTCCATCTCAGCCTCGCAGTCCTTGATGTGCTGCTCGATGTGAGCGATCAGGTCGGAGGAGAGCTTCAGCTCATCCATGACCTTGTCGTCGCGCTCGAACAGCTTGACAGCGTACCAGCGCAGGAAGCGGTCATCGACTTTGCCCTGGATGGACTCCTCGATGTGAGCGATGGCGTGCTCAACGCTGCCGGTGAAGACGTGGGGCAGCTCGCCGCCCTTGCCAGCCTTTGCAGCAGCCATAGCAGCCTTTGCAGCAGCCTCGGTGCCTTCGCCCTTCAGTGCGCTGATCTCAACAGCCTGACAGCCCAGCTCGGCGCTCAGCTTCTTCAGGTCGATCTTATCGCCGTTCTTGCGGACGAGGTCGATCATGTTGACAGCCATGACCACGGGGATGCCCAGCTCGATGAGCTGAGTGGTCAGGTACAGGTTGCGCTCGATGTTGGTGCCATCAATGATGTTCAGGATGGCATCGGGCTTCTCCTTGACCAGGTAAGTACGGGAGACGACCTCTTCCAGAGTGTACGGAGACAGGGAGTAGATACCGGGCAGGTCCTGGATGATGACATCCTTCTCGCCCTTCAGCTTGCCTTCCTTCTTCTCGACGGTAACGCCGGGCCAGTTGCCGACGTACTGATTAGAGCCGGTCAGATTGTTGAACAGGGTAGTCTTACCACAGTTCGGGTTGCCGGCCAGTGCAATTTTAATGCTCATTGCAACTCCTTTCCTCTCGTTACGATCAAACGACTTCGATCATTTCGGCGTCGGCCTTGCGCACGCTCAGTTCGTAATTGCGCACAGTCAGCTCCATCGGGTCGCCCAGAGGGGCGACCTTGCGGACGTAGATCTCCACACCCTTGGTGATGCCCATGTCCATGATGCGGCGTTTAACCGGGCCTTCGCCGTGCAGGCGCGCCACGGTGGCAGTTTCGCCGACCTTAACGTCTTTCAGAGTCTTCATAAAAATCCTCCTCTACTTGTCTTTCTATTCAGAGACTATCCAGTTTCGGAGCGTCTCCCAAACAGCGTTTTGCCGCTGCTCAGCCAACCATAATGCGGTTTGCCATCGTCTTGTCGAGGGCCAGACGGCTCTCCTTGACCTGAACGATGAGGTTGCCTGCGATCTCATTGACGACAGTCACCTGACTGCCCACCACGAAACCAAGCTCTGCCAGATGCAGACGCACTTCATCCTTGCCAGTGATCTTCTGGATGGTGACGGTATCGCCTGCTTTTGCCATAGTCAAAGGCATCATATTCGTTTCACTCCCATTCGTTCTCCCCTCGGCGGGGAGCTTTTCGGTTCGCTTTTTTTCGTCCTCGGGGATGGTCGCACCAGCCAGACGCCGCAACGCGCTCGCTCATGCCCGCGTCCCCCTCCGAAAAGCTACGGCAGTTAGTCAGTCGCAACTATCAGCATAGACAGTTTACACCTACTAACCCGCTCTGTCAATCATTTTTTCGCAAAAAAAGTTAGTTCGTATGAACAAACAAATTTTCTTCCCTTATTTCAAGAAGATTTTTACAGTTTCTATATGCTAACTTTGTTTGCGTATATTTACGATTTTTCTCTTTTACACTCCCCGCAAATGACACAGCCGCCCGGTGCAGGGGGTATTCTGCAACGAGCGGCCGCGTGTCAAAAGGAGGATTCTTCCCGCCAGTGCGTGGTTTCGCTCTGGCGGGCGCCAGGATAAAAAGAGAGTATTTGGAAGAGAATGTCAAAATTCAGGGGCGTCAGGCTGCAACGGCCAGACGCTGGATGGGCGTTCCGCTGCGGAACAGACGGAGATATACTGCCGTACACTTGTTCAGTTGAGCAAAATGCCGCTGGGCAGCACTGGGGTCACCATAGGCTTTCCAGCAGCCGCAGCAGGTGAAGTTGCGGCCCGCATTTTCGATAAAGCCCACCACATCGTGGAGCGGATAGCCCAGAAATACGCCGATTTCATGGGGAAAATCGGCCTCGCAGCAGAGCCGGCGGGACAGCTGCTGCAAAAGCGGCGCGTAGTCGTCCGACTGCTCAGGCAGAGTGTAGCCTTCCTTGCACAGGAAATCCCGCACCTGCGGCTGGGCCAGCACAGCGCGGAGCTTGCTCTCGCGGTAGACGTACACCAGATACCGATGGGTCCGCACACAGCCCTTGAGGACGCGGACGCAGAGGCCCTTTTCGCCCAGCTGTTCGTTCCAGCCGCGGACGCGGCGGGCAAGGTCGGCGCAGTCGCTCGTCTCGTAGCGGAAAAGTCCCGCAGGCTTTAAGCTGGCCAGCACCGGGGCGCACTGTTCGATCATGACTGTCTCAAAGTCGCGTTCCATGTCTTCGGCCTCCCTGCCCGTTTTCCACTATTGTCTCCTGCCGTGTGGTGCTTATGCAGGAGATGCGGTTAGAAAAAGCTAACCAAGACTTCAAAAAGAATGCGGCAGCCTGCTCATCTCGAGCTTCTTCCGCTTCAAGGTTAGTCGTTTCTAACGTGGCATTATCTTACCATAGGTCTGGCTCTGTGTCAACACCTTTTTTGTAAAAATATTTGCTCCATTTTCTCCGCCGTGCTATACTGAGCCAAAGCTGATATAGCAATTCAACTTTTTAATGCAACAGCAACAGCGTTGAATTGCATATCGCAGCTATGCTGTTTGGATGTTGCACGAATTTCTTGACTTGCGATAAAAAGGAATGGTATCCCCATGCATCTTATCTCACCCGAAGAGCTGACCTCGGCCATCGCCGACCGTCTGGCCCGACAGTCTGCCGTCCTCGTCGCACTGGATGGCCGCTGCGGCAGCGGCAAAACGACGCTGGCCGCACAGCTGACAGAGCGTTTTCCTCAAAGCATCACCGTCCACACCGATGACTTCTATCTCCCGCCATCCCGGCGTGTCACAGGCTGGGAGAAGATTCCCTGCGCCAACATGGACATCCAGCGCCTGCGGGATGAGGTCGTCGCTCCCGCCCGGGCAGGGCAGGCGTTCTCCTACCAGGCCTACTCCTGCCGCGAAGGTGCCTATCTGCCGCCGTGTCCCCTCGGCCCTGCACCGCTGGTCATCGTGGAGGGAAGCTACAGCCATCATCCCAGCCTTGCACCCTATTATGATATAAGAATATTCGTCACCTGCTCTCCCGATGAACAGGCCCGGCGGCTCCGCAGACGGGAGGGGGAGCGGTATTCGAATTTTGTGGAGCGGTGGATTCCGCTGGAAGAGAGGTATTTTGCAAATTACTCCATTGAGGAGAACGCGGAGATGATGGTCGTTACTGATTGACGGCATCGCGCGCCGGTGCGCGGGGCTGGTTTTATTCTTTCGGTCAAATGGCTTTGCGCTCCGCGCGGGCCAGAGCGCTCTTGCATTAAGGCTAACTATTCTCTTTTGATGTCAAAAGAGAACCAGAAAACCACCAGCGATTTCGACGCGCTGGATCCACGAGAAAGGGGCTGCTCGCCCCTTTCAGACCCCGAAGAGGAAGTCGAAACGGAAAAAAGCTAGCCGCTTCGCTAAACGCTTTTTTCTCGTTTCTCCGATTTACGGCTTCGCCGAGGGTGTCACGCCTTAGCAGAACTTTACCTCCAGCAAAAGCGTGAAGTCTGCTGCGGAGCAGCAAATCGGCGGAGGCTCAAAATGCGGTTAAGAGATCTTCGTGCGAATGCACGAATCTCCAGCATTTTGAGTTGGAGCCCACCTCTCCGGGGTTACTAGGGGCGAGCAGCCCCTAGTTCGTGCCTCCCGCGCCTCGAAAGTAGCGGGCACTTTTCTGGTTCTCTTTTGGTGCGCAAAAGAGAACTCAGCTTAATGGAAGAGCACTCTCCCCTTGTAAAAAGCCTTCAAAAAGGGTATCATAAAGAAAAAAGCAAAGGAGCCTTACTTATGCGTGCTTACGAGCGACTGCTGAAATATGCCAAAGTATACACCACCTCGGACCCCGAGTCCGGCACCCATCCTTCTGCCGCACGGGAATTCGACCTCGCCCACCTGCTGGTGGAAGAGATGAAATCCATCGGCATTGAGGACGCCTTTGTGGATGAGCACTGCTACGTCTACGGCAGCATTCCCGCCACCAAGGGCTGCGAGAAGAAGCCCGCGCTGGGCCTCATCGCCCACATGGACACCGCCCCCGACGCTTCCGGCGAGAACGTCAAGCCCATCCTCCACGAGAACTACGACGGCGGCGATGTCACCCTGCCCGGCACCGGCATGGTCATGAAGACCTCCACCTTCCCCTTCCTGAAGGAGCTGAAGGGCGAGACTCTCATTACCACCGACGGCACCACCCTGCTGGGCGCTGACGATAAATCCGGCGTCGCTGAGATCCTGACCGCTGCAGAGACCCTTATCAAAAAGAAGCTGCCCCACGGCAAGCTCTGCATCGCCTTTACCCCCGATGAGGAGATCGGCGAGGGCGCTTCTCTCTTCGACATCCCGGGCTTCGGCGCAGACTTCGCCTACACCGTCGATGGCGGCGACGTGGGCGGCATCGAGTACGAGAACTTCAACGCCGCATCTGCCACTGTCACCATCCACGGCTTCTCCGTCCACCCCGGCAGCGCCAAGGACGCTATGATCAACGCCTCCAACGTGGCAATGGAGTTCCACATGGCCCTGCCCGTCATGGCCCGCCCCGAGACCACCGAGGGCTATCAGGGCTTCTACCACCTGTGCCAGATGTACGGCGACGTCACCGAGGCAAAGCTGGGCTACATCCTCCGCGACCACGACGCCAGCAAGCTGCAGTTCAAGAAGGACAACCTCCTCCATATCGCCTGCTACCTCAACGGCAAGTACGGCCCCGGCACAGTGGAAGTCGAGATCAAGGACAGCTACCGCAATATGCTGGAGAAGATCAAGCCCCACTTCCACCTTGTGGAGACGGCCCGCAAGGCCATCGAGAAGGCCGGCCTGACCCCGGAAGAGATCCCCGTCCGCGGCGGCACCGACGGCGCTGTCCTGAGCTGGAAGGGTCTGCCCTGCCCCAACCTCGGCACCGGCGGTTTCAACTTCCACGGCGTCTGCGAATGCACCACCGTCGAGCGGATGGACAAGGCCACCGAGATCCTGCTGAATATCGTTGAACTTTATTCCAAATAACTTCGCATCGTAAAAAATGGCTCCGGCATCTGCCGGAGCCATTTTTTGCTTCTTAAAACTCGATGCTCTGCGCCGCCTTGGCGATGGCGCCCAGCAGCTCCACCAGCTTGCTCTCGTCCATCCGGCTGCTGTTGTTGGCAAAGGCGTAGAAACAGCCCTGCACGCAGAACGAGAGCAGGATGCCCCGGTTCAAATCAGCCGCGAAGGTCGGGTCGGCTTCCTCAAAGCGCTGGCGCAGCCCCTTCTCGATGCTGTTGGCGAAGATGCCCTGCCGACTGCCCGAAAAGAGGATGTTCACGGCCCGCTGGTTCTGCATGAAGGCATGGAACAGCTCCCGCGTCAGCGTCTCTGCCTGATGCAGTGCCACGCTGTCGTTGGTGCGGGGTACGCTGGCCAGGATAGACTCGATGAGCTTGTTTTCCAGTGCATTGGCCAGCGCGTAGATGTCCTCATAGTGGGCATAGAACGTCGATTTGTTGATGCAGGCCATCGCACACAAGTCTTTTATCTTGATTTTTTCCAGAGAGTTCTTCTCCCGCAGTTCCATGAAAGCCTGTTCGATGGCGCGGTCGGTACGGGCGATACGGATGTCCACAAAATCCACCTCTTCCGTGTTTTAGTTGATTATCCAACGGTTTTCGTCTTTCGTCGATGGACAAGACCCCGTGGATTTTTTACAATGAAAGCAGTACCCTTATTCTTCTTTTTTATAGAGCAGGCCCTTGGCGTCCAGTGCCGCTTCGATGCGGCGGAACGCCTCCGGCGTGGGGCAGCTCAAGGTGTGCAGATGCACACCGCCGGTCATCCGGCTCAGCAGGCACTCGGGCGTATCCGCCGCCTGCTGGATAAAATGGTCCACGTCGTACCGGCTGGCGAGGTTGAGGTTGCCGCGCAGCTCACCGTAAAGCGGGTTCTCCACGGCCACATCCACCACGATGCCGCCCTGGTCCACCACGGTATACAACTCCTCCCGCATCTGGTCTGCAGTGCTGTGGACACAGGCGAGAATGCCCGTGTAGCCCCGCGCCGCCGGGTGGAGCTGATAGCCCCGGGGCGTTGCGTCGATTTGAGTTCCCGACGCCCGCAGCAGGGCCACATCACCCACCACGATCTGCCGCGAGACCCCCAGTTCCCCGGCCAGTACACTGGCACTCAGCGGTGCATTGGCCTCCGTCAGCCGCTCTAAGATCACTTTTCTGCGCTGCGCAGCATTCATCTTCCACACTCCCCCTTTTTATCCTACCAGCCGCAGCAGGGTGGCGTAGTTGGAGGGCAGCTGGACTTTCAGCTTACCCCACTCCACCTGCGTCAGGATGGGCTGACTGCCCACACAGTCGGCCAGCAGGTCTTCGACACCCGAAGCCTCCACCGGCAGCTGGAACTCCATCGAAACCGGGCTGTCACCATTATTGTACACCGCCACGACAGCCTTGCCGCCCAGCACCCGGGCGTAGGCGTAGCTCTGGGTGGTCAGCGTCAGCTCCTTGAACTCGCCCCCGCTCAGCTCGGGACACTCCGCTTTCAGCCTGCCCAGTGCGGCATAGATGCTGGTGACAGGGTTCGTCTTCTCGGCGTCGGTGTAGTCGGCCAGCTCGAGGCAGGGGCGGAGCGGCCAGTCGCTGCCCCACTCTTTTTTGCCCTCGATGCCAAATTCCGAGCCATAATAGATGGACGGAATGCCCCAAAGCGTATATACTAGAAGAGCAATATGCCGGATGTGCTCGCGGTTGCGCAGTTTATTGGGCAGCCGCTCCACATCGTGGTTATCCGAGAAGTTATAGAGCCGGGTATCGTGGCAGAGGCCCTGCAGACGCCGCATGGTATGGGCGATCTCGAAATAGTTGTGGTCGTTGTGGCCACTCCACAGACCCTTATGCAGTTCGTAGTTGGTGACGGAGTGGAGCATCTCCGGGTTGGCCCAGCGGCTGTAGTCGCCGTGGATGACCTCGCCCATCAGCCAGAACTCGGGCTTCACCTCGTTGGCAACGCGGCGCAGGCCCTTCATGAAATCGAAGTCCAGCACGTCGGCAGCGTCCAGACGGATGCCGTCAATATCGAACTTATCCACCCAGAAGCGGATGGTGTCGAAGTGGTAGTTCTGCACCTCGGGGTTGCGCTGGTTCAGCTTGACCAGCAGGTTGAAGCCGCCCCAGTTGCCGTAAGAGAAGCCGTCGTTGTACTCGTTGTTGCCCCAGAAATTCACGTCGCAGAACCAGTCGCGGTAGCGTGCGTTCTCGCGGTGCTCCTTCAGCTCCTGGAACGCGAAGAAATCGCGGCCCACATGGTTGAACACGCCGTCCACGATGACCTTCTGGCCGCGCTCATGGCAGGCGGCGACAAATTCCTTGAACTCCTCGTTGGTGCCGAGACGCCGGTCTACCAGACGGTAGTCGATGGTGTCATAGCCGTGGGAACCGCTCTCGAACAGCGGGCCGATATAGATCGCCGTACAGCCAAGCTTTGCCGCGTGTTCTGCCCACGCATCCAGCTTTTTGAAAGCCCCGGGGACAGGCTGTCCGTCGTTTTCATGCGCGCAGCCGCACAATCCCAGAGGATAGATGTGATAGAATACCGCATTGTCATACCAAGCCATTGTCTGTACCGCTCCTGTTTTCAAAAAGTTACAGCAGAGCACTTTTCCGACAAAAGTGCATCTGTGTCATATTCAGTATAGCACATTTTCCGACAAAAGTGTGGTAAAAGTGTTGTATATTTCTCATTTTACATATTCCATCGTCCGTGTTCTGTAAAAATTGCGATAAAAGGAGTCTTTCGTATGAATCTTCCCTCCATCCCCAAATCCTTCTTCAACGGCGACTGCTTCGACGCCTACCGCATCCTCGGTGCGCACCCCTGGCAGGGTGACCACGGCGAAGAGGGCTGGCGCTTTGCAGTCTGGGCTCCCGGTGCCACGGCTGTGGAGGTCTGCGGCGGCTTTGACGGCTGGGGCGCAGGCATCCCGCTCCAGAAAGCCGACACCGGCGTGTGGAGCGGCTTTGTCTCCGGGCTGTACGAGGGGGAGCTCTACAAATACCGCATCCACGGAGCCGACGGCAGCGTGGTCATGCGGGCCGACCCCTACGCTTTCGCGTCCGAAGTCCGCCCCGCCAACGCCAGCCGCCTGACCAAACTGGACTTTTCCTTTGACGACAGCGCATGGATGGAGCGGCGGGATAAATGCCGTAATCTGCCCATGAACATCTACGAACTCCATGCCGGCAGCTGGAAGCATAAGCCCAACTCCACCCAGCCCGACGGCTCGGACGGCTGGTACGATTACGAAGAGCTGGCCCGGGAGCTCATCCCCTGGCTGCTGGAACACCACTTCACCCATGTAGAGCTTCTGCCGCTGGCAGAACACCCCTTCGACGGCAGCTGGGGCTACCAGACCACCGGCTACTTCGCCGTCACCAGCCGGTACGGCACCCCGGCCCAGTTTGCCTCCTTTGTCAACGCCTGCCACCGGATGGGCATCGGCGTCATCATGGACTTTGTCCCCGTCCACTTTGCGGCCAACGCCGACGCGCTGGCCAACTTTGACGGCACCCACCTCTACGAATACGACAGCGACGTGGGCCACAGCGAGTGGGGTACCTGCAACTTCAACTACTACCGCCGGGAGGTGTGCAGCTTCCTGAACAGCGCCGCCGCCCTCTGGATGGAGGTCTATCACTGCGACGGCATCCGGATGGACGCCATCTCCCGCGCCCTCTACTGGCAGGGCGACCCTGCCCGGGGCGTCAACGAGGGCGCCGTCACCTTCCTGCGGAACCTCAACCACGGCCTGAACGATCGCTGGCCCACCGGCGTTTACATGGCCGAAGATTCCACCAACTTCCTCAAAGTCACGGCCCCCACCCGCTACGACGGCATCGGCTTCGACTACAAGTGGGACATGGGCTGGATGCACGATACGCTGGACTACTTCGCCACCCCCTTCGGCCAGCGGCCCGACGCATACGGGAAGATCATTTTCAGTATGCACTATTTCTACAACGAGCTCTACCTGCTGGCGCTGAGCCACGACGAGGTCGTCCACGGCAAAAAGACCATCATCGACAAGCTCTGGGGTACCTACGAAGAAAAATGCGCCCAGCTGCGCACCCTCTATTTTTATATGTATGTGCACCCGGGCAAAAAGCTGAACTTTATGGGCAACGAGCTGGGGCATTTCCGGGAGTGGGACGAAAAGCGGGAGCTGGACTGGGATCTGCTCAAGTACCCCTTCCACGATGCATTCCAGAAATATTTCGGTGCTCTGAGCCGCCTTTACGCCACCCAGCCCGCCCTCTACGCGGGCGAGTATGACCCCCGCTGCTTCGAGTGGGTGGCCAGCGAGAGCCGGGACGAGGGCGTGTACGCATGGCTGCGCAAGGGTGCGGGACAGACCATCCTCTGCGTCATGAACACCCAGAACACTGCCCACAAAAAGTTCCCGCTCTACCTGAGTTTCCCCGCCGGGGCCGAAGAGCTGCTGAACACTGAGGCCCCCTGCTGGGGCGGCGCGGACAAATCGAAGTCCAAAACCCTCCACACCTCGGACGGCGGCGTCTATGGCCGGGACTACACCCTCACCGTAGACCTGCCCGCCATGGGCAGCCGGATGTTCCGGCTCACCCCCGAAACGCCCCGCCCCGAGGCTGCACAGGCCAGCGCCCGCCGGGCCGCTGCCGCACGCCGCAAGGCAGCCCGCACCCAGAACGCCAAGGCGGATGCCGCTGCATACAACTCCAAAAAGTAATATTTGTTTCGGAATATCCCGTCTGCTGAAAACGCAGCGGGATATTCTGCGTTCTGGCGCGGTCTGCGGCTGGACAAGCCTTGACGGAGCCGTTATACTGTTAGATGGAAAGTTGTGTTTTGCATTTTCCGGAAGTTAAATGAAAGGAATCATCCTTCTATGCCATCTGCTGCTGTTCGCCGGCTCTCGCCTCTGCAATGGGCGGGGGTCGGTCTGGGCGGCTGTGCGGTGCTGCTGGCTCTTCTGGGGCTGCTTGCACCGGCCAGCGCCTTCTTTTTCCCGCTGCTCAGTCTCTGGGCCAGCGTGGGGCTCTTTGTTCTGGCCCTCTGCGTTCTCCGTGTGGCAGGCGTAGAGCTGAACTTCTTCCACAAAGCCGTCGTCTTCGGCATCTGGGCTGTGGCTGTCGTCTATTTTTACTGGACATTATCGAGCCGGAGCTTTGTATACGTCTGGGATTACGCCAACTACCTGCTCAAGCAGTACGACGCCGAAGCCGCCTTTGCCCAGAGTGCAGGCGCGGGCCTTGCATACATCTTCGGCTCCATGGCCGACGACTACACCAATTTCATCACCCTCTTCACCGAGTTCCCGTTCTGCCTCACGAGCCACACCGGCGACGCCTATTCCTTCAGTCAGGTGTTCTGCATCCTGCCGACCCTGCTGGTGCTGCTGGCGGGCCTCGTCGTCAAGGTCGGGCAGATCCTGAATGTGAAGAACCGGACGTACTATTTCCTCTTCGGGATGACGCTCACGGCGGCTTATCCCTTCCTGCGGATGAGCGCGGTGCTGGCCCAGCCGGACTGGTTCGGACTCATCTTCGCGTTTGCGATTCTTCTACTGACGCTGGATCTCCGATTCGACAAGCTGGAGCCGGTGCGGTTCGGCCTCATCTTCCTGGCCACTGCCGCCATCATCCTCGCCCGCCGGTGGTTCCTCTACTTTGTGGTGGGCTACTACTTCGCCTACGCGCTGCTGCTCATCGCGGGCTGTGTGCGGTTGGCGAAGGGCGGCGAAAAAAACGCCGCCCTTGTTCGAGTCAAAAACCTCGTCCTCTTCGGCCTTGCGTCCGTCGTGGCGATGGTCATCCTGCTCTGGCCGATGGTGTCCCACATCCTCGCCTACAACTACGCAGGCCGCTACTCCTATTATAACGGCGGCGGTCTGGCCCTCGAGGCGTTCTATCACATCGGCCGGATGGGCCTGTTCAACATTCTCCTCATGGTGCTGGGTCTCGCCTTTGCGGCGAAGCACAGAGCGCCCTCTCTGCCCTGTCTCGCCGGGTGTGAGCTGGTGGTGAGCATCCTGCTCTTCACCCGAGTGCAGAACACCGGCTCGCATCAGTTCCTGCTCTTCCTGCCGGGATACTTCATTCTCTTTCTGCTGGGTGCCGCCGCGCTGGCCGAGGGCATCACGCGCCGCCGGAACCTCAAGCTGGGCTGCTGGGCCTTCGTGCTGATGCTGTCCATGTCAGTGCGGTGTTCGCCGCTGACTACGCTGGCCATGCCGGGTTTCGTCATCGAGCATTTCCCGATTCAAATTCCGGCCACCGAGTATTTCATCTCGCTGGACAAGCTCATCTACGATAGGAAGGACATCGGCCAGATACAGGTCATCGCCGACTGGATCGACACCCACTGCGATGAGGGGGAGCTGTGCTACATGATCCCCCACGATATGCTCTACAACCCCGACCACTTCAAGAACTGCCGCCTGCCGGACACCCCCATCAACGACAAGCTGGCTTTCGGCTTCTCGGTCCCCGGCACCCACAATTTCCCCATGCAGTTCTTTGAGGCCAAATACGTTATCACCTGCGAGCCCTTCCCCCAGACTTACGTCGGCAGCGGCGAGATGTCCATCAAGCTCAACGACCGTTTTCTGGCGGTGCGGGACCAGTATTTCACCTTTGAAAAAAGCTTTGACATGGGCAACGGCACCGCCTTTACCATCTGGAAGCGCACCGCTGCCCCCACCCGGGAGGAAGTGGAGTATTATCTGAGCGCTTTCGCTGAGGAAGACGCCCAGTACCCTGAAATGTTCTCCCAGGTGGCCGAAGCCTGGCTCACCGCTCACGGGCTGTGAGCTTGCCCTTTCTGCCGAAAACGTGTATAATTCGATTGATTGCTATAAAACCTGCAGCGCCGCCCGCCGGCCTGCTTACGTCATAAGGAGTACGCCACTATGGATAAGAAGAACACGCCTGAAGTGAAGCTGGGCCAGTACAAGGGCCTGGCTGTCACCCGTCACGTCCGCCCCGTCACCGACAAGACTGTGGACATCGAGCTTGTCCACCAGGCCCGGATGCACGCGGTCTACCACCCCACCACCGAACCTGCCAAGCGCGGCTTCCGCGCCCTGCTGGACTTTGCCGGCTACATGGATGGCAAGGAGATCCCCGACAGCCGGATGGAGAAGGTCATGGTCGTGCTGGGCGACGGCAAGCTGATGCCCGCCGCTGAGCAGGCCATCTACGGCCACCGTGCCGGCGAGGTGTTCCGCTTCGACTTTACTTACCCGCAGGACTTCCGTCTGCCGGAGCTGTCCGGCAAGACCGCACAGTTCGAGATCGAGCTCCGCTCTCTGGCCGAGAAAGTCACGCCCGCACCGGATGAGGCTTTCGCCAAGAGTCTGGGCTTCGACTCCCTCGATGCGCTGAAGGCTGACCTTCGCGCCAAAAAGCAGAAGATCCACGAGGAAGGGGCTGACCGCGCCGCCGGAAAGCAGCTGCTGGACATGGCCGGTGCCAACATAACCGTGGACCTGCCCGCCGAAATTCTCGACCGCACCGCCCAGAACGAAATGAAGCTGCTGAAAGAGCGCCTCTCCCGCAGCGGCATCACCCTCGAGCAGCACTGCAAGAACAGCCGCACCACTCCGGAAGCCCTCGAGAAGGACTACCGCGCACAGGCCGAGAGCCGTATCCGCTTCGTGCTGGCAGCCCGTGCCATCGCCGAGGCAGAGAACATCGTCGTCCACCCCGAGGAAGTCAACGCCGAGTACCGCCGCCTGTCCCAGTTGCAGGACACCCCCGAGGCTGAGATCCGGAAAGCCCTGCCCGAGGATACCATCGCCGCCGCGCTGGCCGCAAAGAAAGTGCAGCGCTTCCTGCTGGACAACGCACAGGTCACTACCGTGACCGATGCCCCCGAAAAGGAGTGATACCGCTATGGGTCTGTTTACCCGTTATGCAATGGACGCCCTGATGAAGACCTCCCACCCCGAGGTCATCCGCCGTCAGTGCTGGAATCTCCACCCCCACCGCACCCCCTGCACGGCCTGCAAGGACATCTGCCCCTACGGCGATGCCATCTTCACCCGCCCCAACCTCGTTAAAGACTGGGACCCCTGCACCGACTGCGGCCTCTGCGTGTCCGCCTGCCGCTCGGGCTGCATCGTCCCTTCGCCGGAGCAGGTACAGCGGGACACCTCGCTGGCTGATACCGATAACGACACCCTCTGGCTGGGCTGCGAGAAGAGCACCCGCAAGAACACCGCCGTTCGCACCTGCATCGCCTCCTTCTCGTGGGAAGCGCTGGCCTATCTGGCTCTGAACAAGAAGCTGGTCCTCGACCTGACTCCCTGCGGTGAGTGCGAGAACGACGTCTGCGCCGCCCAGCTCCGAAAGGAGCTGACCCGTCTGGTGGAGTTCCTCGGCCCCCAGCTCTTCGAGAGCCGGGTCACGCTGGCCTATGAGCAGGACGAAGCGCCCTACCATGTACAGGAGCTGAGCCGCCGGGAGATGTTCTCCCACATGACCGAGGGCTCCCGCGCCGGCACCAAGAAGCTGCTGCAGATGCTGCCCGGCCTGCGCAGCGAGGAGGACAGCGCCGCCGACTTCCGCCTCATGCTCCACCAGCGGACAAAGCAGCTCAAGGCTGCTTCCGAGACGCCGCTGCGCTACGGCTGGTATCTGCCGAACTTCACCCAGAAGTGCTTCGGCTGCGGCAAGTGCGAGAAAGCCTGCCGCTCCGGCGCGCTCAAATTGGAAGACCTGCCCGACGGCCAGACCCGCGTGGTCGTCACACCCTGGAAGTGCAGCGAGTGCGGCGTCTGCGTCGCGGCCTGCTCCAACAGCGGCATCGACGGCATGAAGCTGCGCCAGCTCACCACCCTCGGCCCGGTGAGCGTCTACAAATGCAGCAAGACCCTCTGTGCTGACTGCGGCAAGCCCATCGCGCCGAACAGCTCCGAGGGCATCTGCTCGGTCTGCCGCATCAAGCGCCGCACCAAGCAGCGTCAGGAGGAGGCCGCAGCCCGCGCCAAGGAGCGGATTGCCGAGCGCGAGGCCCGCAAGGCAGCGGAGGAAGCTGCAAAGGCCGCTGCCGCAGAGCTGGCCGCTGAAAATGCCGCAAATGCTTCCGGTGCCGCCGCAGCCGAAACGGCAGCGGTTCCCGTCTCTGCCGCGCCTGCCGCTGCGGCGGCAACAGCTGTTTCTGTTGCAGAAACAGCATCTGCACCCGAAAAGGATTGACGCGGCCGCAAATCAATGCTATACTCAGTCATGACCACACTGTTTGGTGGCCGGGACTGTTACAAAGGAGTAACGGATGGATTTCCGTTGCTCTTTTTTCATAAAAAACGGTCCATTTGTCCGTTGCCGGGAAACAGCGGACACCGCACAACGCGATGCTGTCCTTTGTACAGCAAAAACAAGAAAAGAGGGAATTTATGATGAACACTTCCATCTCCCGCCGTCAGTTCCTGAAGGCCAGCGGCCTGGCAGCCGCCGGTGCCTGCGCAGCCGGCCTGCTGACTGGCTGCGGCGGCTCTTCCTCCGGCAGCGCTTCCGGCGCAGCCTCTTCCGGTTCCGGCTCCAGCTACACCATCCTGTACGACAGCCAGCCCGCTACCCTGAACTACCTGACCACCGGCACTGACCTTGAGATGGTCGTGGGCGCAAACTGCGTGGATACGCTGGTCGAGTACGACAACAAGGGCGTCATGCGCGAAGGCCTGGCCACCAGCTGGGACTGGGATGTCGACACCCTGACCTGGACGTTCCATCTGCGTGAGGAGAACTGGGTGGACTGCAACGGCGAGGTCGTGGCCCCCGTCACTGCACAGGACTTCGTGGACGCTCTGAAGTACGTCCTGACCCCGGACTACGCCGCCTCCAACGTGGGCCTCGTCACCGCTTACATCGCAGGCGCTGACGACTACTACAACTACCACGTCTATCTGAACAACGCCAACACCGGCGTCGTGGACGATGACGGCACCACCTACACCGTGGACGGCAGCGGCGTCGTCACCGTGACTGCCCCCGACTCTGACCCCGCCACCTACGCACCGGTGGACTTCGACGCCGTGGGTGTCACCGCTGTGGATGACCACACCCTGACCTACACCCTGACCTACGACTTCCCGGGCTTCCTGAGCCTGCTGTGCTATCTGCCCTACGAGCCCGCTTACGGCCCGCTGCTGGAAGAGACCGGCGACCAGTTCGCCACCAGCGCAGAGACCACCTACAGCTGCGGTGCCTTCTATCTGGCCGCCTACGAGTCTCTGGAGACCTGGGTCATGAAGAAGAACCCCGAGAACTACGACGCTGACAACGTTTTCATCGACACCATCAGCCGCATCTACAACGCCGAGGCCAGCGTCAACGGCCCCGAAATGATCAAGCGCGGCGAGATTGACGAGGCCACCATCGGCTCCGACATCCTCGACAGCTGGCTGTCCGACGACACCACCAAGGACATGGTGTCCATGGACCGCCCCAACACCAACTACACTTACTTCTATATGTTCAACTTCATGCCCTTCTCCCACGAGTTCTCCAACTGGAGCGTGGAGGGCATGGACGCTGAGTACGAGCCGGAGAACTGGGCCAAGGCCATCAACAACACCAACTTCCGCAAGTCCTTCCTCTACGGCATCAACAACTCTGTCACGCTGGCCGTCAAGGCACCCGAGGGCTACGACAACTACAAGCTGAACACCATCACGCCCCCCAGCTTCTGTGCCAACGCTGACGGCGTGGACTACCTCAAGTGCGGCGACCTGGCCAACATCACCGAGTTCTTCGACGAGGCCAAGGCCAAGGAGTACCGCGACGCTGCCATCCCGGAGCTGACCGCTGCTGGTGTGACCTTCCCCATCAAGGTGCAGATGCCCTACAATCCCTCTTCCACCGACTGGGACAAGCAGTGCCAGGTGTTCAAGCAGCAGCTCGAGGGTGTGCTGAACGACGGTTTCGATTTCATCGACATCATCATCACTGCCGGCCCCTCCGACAGCTTCCTTTCCAGCGTCCGCCGCAACGGCAAGTTCGCTTTCCTGCAGTGCAACTGGGGCGCTGACTACTCCGACCCCCAGACCGAGACCGACCCCTTCTATCAGGCCGAGGGCGCACGCGGCAGCCGCTACGCCTTCCTGCGCACTGGCGTCGAGGACGGCTTCATCACCGGCGACACCGCGGACGCCGTCATGAACTACATGAAGGCCATCGAAGAGGCTGTCAAGATCACCGACGACATCAACGCCCGCTACGATGCCTTCGCCAACGCCGAGGCTTCTCTTATCAACAATGCCCTCGTCGTCCCCATGGGCATGAGCATCCCGGCCTACATTGCCACCCGTCTGAACTACTGGGAGGGCCAGTACGCTTCCACCGGCTTCTCCAACAAGCGTCTGAAGGGCATCCATGTCCTCGACCACTACATCTCCATGAGCGAGTACGAGGCCAACCGCGACGCCCGCTAAGACTTTTTGAGTCGGTCTGCTCCAAAGCTCTCCGTTTTCCCACGGGAAAGCGGAGAGCTTTTCGTTTCTGAAGCTTCTTACATGAATTTTTGTAACGAACTTTGCTAAATCACTTTCCAAAAGTGGTTTTTTGTTGTATTCTATTCCTATCCGACATTCATTTTATAAAAGAGAGGGGTGCGCACAGATATGCTCAAATATCTGGCGAAACGCATCGGGCGCTCGATACTGACCCTGTTTATTATCGTCACGCTCGTTTTCTGCCTTTTGCGGCTGATGCCGGTGGAAGGCTATTTTGCTAACTACGAAAAAATGACCGAGGCCCAGATACAGGCCGGCTTACAGTCCATGGGCCTGCTGGACCCGCTGCCGGTGCAGATCGGCCGCTTCTGGGTCAATATGCTCCACGGCGACCTCGGCGTGAGCCATATCTATAAGGTCAACGCCTCCGTCACCAGCATCCTCGCTAAGAAGCTGCCCATCTCCATCCAGATGGGCGTGTACGCCATGCTGCTGAGCCTTGTCATCGGCATCCCGATGGGCCTGTTCATGGGCCGCTTCAAGAGCCGCTGGCCCGATAAGATTGGCACGGCCATCATCGTCCTCATCCAGGCTGTGCCTGCGGCAGTGTATTATCTGTACATCCAGATGTACGGCACCACCGCGCTGAACGTGGGCCTGCTCTTCGACGCTTCCAACTGGAAATACTGGGTGCTGCCCGTCTGCTCCATGAGTCTGGGCAACGTGGCGTTCTACGCCATGTGGCTGCGCCGGTACATGGTGGACGAGAGCAACAAGGACTATGTCCGCCTTGCCCGTGCCAAGGGCGTGAGTGAAAACAACATCGCCCTGCGCCACATCTTCCGCAACGCAATGGTGCCGCTGGTGCAGTATATTCCCTCCGCCTTTCTGAACACTGTGGTCGGCTCTATCTACATCGAAAGCCTCTACAGCATCCCGGGCATGGGCGGCCTGCTGGTCACCTGTGTCCAGCGCCACGACAACACGATGGTGCAGGGCATCGTTCTGCTCTACGCCTGCGTGGGCATCATCGGCCTGATTCTGGGCGACCTGCTCATGGTGCTCATTGACCCCCGCATCAGCTTTGGCAAGAAAGAAGGTGGCCGATAATGCTTTTCCGTATGAAAGATGAAAAAGCACACCAGCTCGAGGCAGAGCTGGATAAGTTACAGGCGGACGGCCCCGCCGCATGGGCAAAGCTGCCCGAAGAAGAGCTGTTCACCCCCGCCGGGTTCAGCGAAGAGCGGGCCGAGGCCACGTCCTACTCCAACTACAGCTACTGGGGCAGCACCTTCCGCGCCTTCTTCAAGAACCGCGTGGCCGTGCTGCTGCTCGTCGCCCTCATCGCCGTGGTGGCGTTTGCATTTTTGCAGCCCTACCTGCCCGGTCAGGTAGACCCCAACCTCTGCGCCGTGGACCCCGTCACCGGCATCCAGTACCGCAACATCGCCCCCGGTGAAAAGGGCTTCATCTGGGGTTCCAACGCCATCGGCCAGGACCTCTGGGCCCGCATCTGGGCCGGTGCCCGCACCAGCCTGACCATCGCTTTCTTCGTGGCCCTCATCGAGGCCGTGGTGGGCATCACGGTGGGTGTGCTCTGGGGCTATGTCCGTCAGCTGGACTTCTTCTTCACCGAGCTGTACAACATCTGCGACAATGTGCCTTCCACCATCATCCTGATCCTCATTTCCTACGTCGCCAGCCCCAGCGTCAAGACGCTGATCCTGGGCATGTCCATCACGGGCTGGATCGCCATGGCGCGTTTTATCCGCAACCAGATTCTCATCATCCGTGACCGTGACTACAACGTGGCATCCCGCTGCATCGGCACCCCCACCTCCCGCATCGTGGTGCGCAACCTGCTGCCCTACCTCGTGTCGGTCATCATGCTCCGCATGGCCCTGACCATCCCCGCCGCCATCGGCAGTGAGGTCTTCATCACCTACATCGGCCTCGGCCTCTCTGTCGAGGTGCCTTCTCTGGGCAACCTCATCAACGATGGCCGCAAGGTCATGATGCAGGCTGGCCTGCGCTATCAGCTGCTCTACCCCACCATCATCCTCAGCTTCGTCACCATCGCGTTCTACCTCATCGGCAACGCCTTCTCTGACGCAGCCGACCCCAAGAACCATCTGCAGTAAGGAGGAACAGGCATGAAAAAGAATGAACTGATCCTCTCTGTGCGGGATCTCAACATCAAATTCAATCTGCGTGGAAAGATCCTCCACGCCATCCGGGGCATCGACCTCGATGTCTACCACGGCGAAGTCCTCGCCATCGTGGGCGAATCCGGCTCGGGCAAGAGCGTGTTCACCAAGTCCTTCATGGGCCTGCTGGACTCCAACGGCTCTATCACTTCCGGCACCATCGACTACTTCGGTGCCGACGACCACCAGCCCATCCGGCTCTCCGAGTTGAAAAAGGAGAAGGACTGGCTGAAAGTCCGCGGCCACGAGATCGCCATGATCATGCAGGACCCCATGACCAGCCTGAACCCCCTGAAGACCATCGGCGACCAGATCATGGAGGCCGTGGAGCTCCATCAGGGCCTCAAGGGCGCTGCCGCCAGGGAGAAGACCCTCGAGTACCTGCGGGATGTCGGCATCGCCGACCCGGAAGTGCGCTTCAAGCAGTATCCCCACGAGTTCTCGGGCGGTATGCGCCAGCGCGTCGTCATCGCCATCGCTGTGGCCTGCAATCCGCAGATCCTTATCTGCGATGAGCCCACGACGGCTCTGGACGTGACCATTCAGGCCCAGATCCTCGAGCTGCTGAAGGAGATGCGGGTCAAATATAACCTCACCATCATCCTCATCACCCATGACCTCGGCGTCGTGGCCAACATCGCTGACCGTGTGGCCGTCATGTATGCCGGCGACATCGTGGAGATCGGCACTTCGGACGAAATTTACTACGATCCCCGCCACCCCTACACCTGGGCGCTGCTGTCCAGTATGCCCCAGATGGGCGTGAAGGGCGAAGACCTGTTCAACATTCAGGGTACGCCCCCGAACCTCTTCACGGAAATTCACGGCGACGCTTTCGCGCCCCGCAACCCTTTGGCGCTGAAGATCGACTTCGTCAAGCGTCCCCCTTATTTTGATGTCAGCACGACCCACCGGGCCAAGACGTGGCTTCTCGACCCCCGCGCACCCAAGATAGAACCGCCCGCCGCTGTGCGGATGCTGCAAGAGGAGGGCAAATAACATGGCAGACGAACGCGAAGTTCTGGTCGAGGTAAAAAACCTCGAAGTGACCTACGGCTCCGGCCGCAAGGCTTACAAGGCCGTCAAGAACGCAAATTTCACCATCTATAAAGGCGAGACCTTCGGTCTGGTGGGCGAGTCCGGCTCGGGCAAGACCACCATTGGCCGGGCTATCATGCGCATCCTGCCCACCTCGGGCGGCGAGGTGTTCTATAAGGGCCAGAAGATAAACGGCAAGATCTCCCACGCGCTGGACAAGCAGGTCATCAAGGAAATTCAGATGATATTCCAGGACCCCCAGTCCTCCCTGAACGAGCGCGCCAAGGTGAGCTACATCGTAGGCGAGGGCCTGATGAACGTCCGGCCCGACCTCTCCGCCGCCGAGCGGGACGAAAAAGTCCGTCAGGCGCTGCTGGATGTGGGCCTGCTGCCCGAGTTTGCGTCCCGCTTCCCCCACGAGTTCTCGGGCGGCCAGCGCCAGCGCATCGGCATCGCCCGGGCTCTCATCGTGGAGCCGGAATTCATCATCGCCGACGAGCCCATCTCGGCACTGGATATGTCCATCCGCGCCCAGGTCCTGAACCTTCTGCGCCATCTGCAGAAAGAGCGCGGCATCACCTACCTCTTCATCGCCCATGACCTCTCCGTCATGCGCTACATCTCCGACCGCATCGCCGTCATCCACAAGGGCGACATCGTGGAGCTGGCCGACGCCGAAGAGCTGGTGACCCACGCCATCCACCCCTATACCCGCAGCCTGCTGTCGGCCATCCCCATGCCCAGCCCCCGCCGCGAGCGGCAGAAAAAGCTGCTGGTCTATGACCCCTCCATGCACGACTACTCCACGGAGGCTCCCCAGTGGCGGGAGCTTCGGCCCCGTCACTGGGTGCTCTGCAGCGCCTCCGAGGCCGAAGACTGGTGCCGGGAATTGTAAACTTTTTCTTGCGTTTTTCTCATTGTGGCCTCTCTGTTTATTGACTTTTGTTCTCTGCTCTACTACAATAACAGGAGTGGCTTTGTAACAATACGAAACAAAACATTGGCCCCTGCGCGGGTCTACAAACATAAAGGAATGAGAAATTGATGACGACGCAGAATCCTGTTTACGCATCCCAGGCCAAACCCTGGCTCAAATACTACGCTCAGAAGTACATCGACCAGACCCTGCCCACCCTTTCAGCATTCGATTATGTCTGCAACCGGAACCGGAACCATCTGAACGATACGGCACTGGACTACTATGGCCGGAAGTTCACCTACGCCGACCTCATCGTCAATGTCAAAAAGACTGCTGCCGCCCTGCGGGGCGTCGGGGTCAAAAAGGGCGACATCGTGACGGTGGTCAGCGTCATGACCCCTGAGGTCATCGCTCTGTTCTACGCCGCCGACATGGTCGGCGCTACCCTGAACCTTGTGGACCCCCGCTACAGCGTCGAGGGCATCCATGAGTATATCGAAGAGGTGGATTCCCACCTTCTCGTCTGCCTGAACGTCGTGTACGAGCGCTGCCGTCAGGCCGCAAAGCGCACCAACGTGGAAAAGGTCATCGTCCTCTCTCCGGCCGACTCTCTGCCCCCGGTGATGGCCGTAGGCTACAAGCTGACCACCCCCGACAAGAACAAATATGCCTCCAACGTCATCCGCTGGAAACAGTTCATCAAGGGCGGCGATGGCCAGAGCACCGCTGCGGAGCCCTATGACCCCGACCACGCCTGCGTCGTCGTCCACACCGGCGGCACTACCGGCTCCCCTAAAGGCGTCATGCTCACCGACAACTGCTTCAACGCCATCGCGCAGCAGTTCCGCGCCTACGACAAGCTGTTCCACCGGGGCCAGAAGCTCATGAACATCATGCCCCCCTTCATCGCCTACGGCTACGCCTGCGGCGTCCATCTGCCGCTGGTGCTGGGCTTCACGGTCATCATCATCCCCAACCTCGACCCGGCCAAGCTGGGCAGTCTGGTGCTGAAGTACAAGCCCGAGCATATGTTCGGCGTGCCGGCCCACTATCAGCAGCTGGCCGCAGACCCCAAGCTGCGGGATAAGGATCTCTCCTTCATTCTGAACTACGCCGCCGGCGGCGACTCCATCGCCCGGGGCGCAGAGCAGACCGTCAACGACTTCCTCGCCGCCCATGGCGTCCGCTACCCGATGGCAAAGGGCTACGGCATGACCGAGGTATCCTCTGCCGCTACCGTGGCTGCCGGCGCAGACAACAAGCCCGGCAGCGTCGGCATCCCGATGGTCAACACCATCATCGCCGCCTTTGAGCCGGGTACTGACAGGGAACTGCCCATCGGTGAGCGCGGCGAGCTGTGCATCTCCGGCCCCACCACCATGAAGGGCTACTACAATAAGGCTGACGAGACGGCCATGATCCTTCGCCGCCACCCGGATGGCCGCATCTGGGTCCACACCGGCGACATCGGTTATCTGGACGAGGACGGTTTCGTCTACCTCGACTCCCGCATCAAGCGCCTCATCATCCGCCACGACGGCTTCAAAGTCTTCCCCTCCATGATAGAGAATGTCGTCAGCCGCCACCCCGCTGTGCATCAGTGCTCTGTGGTGGGCTGCACCGACAAGGACCATGTGCAGGGCCGTCTGCCCTTCGTCTACATCGTGCTCAAGGCCGACACCACCGCCAAGAAAAAGCAGGTGATACGGGAGCTGGAGCGGATGTGTACCGAGGAGCTGCCCGAATACGTCCAGCCCGTGGCCTACAAGTTTATTTCCAGTATGCCCATGACCCCTGTGGGCAAGGTTGATTACCGTCAGCTCGAAGCTGACATCTCCCCCCGCGACTATTGATTTCCATGAAAGGACTCTTCTGCCATGAACAAGCGTTTTGCAAGTCTGGCGGTCTCTGCCCTGCTGCTCGTCTCCCTGCTCAGTGTCCCTGCGCTGGCCGAGGGGACCGAGGCCGCTGCGGACGCCGCCGGCGATGATCATGTCATCGTCACCCTGAACCCGGAGGCTGCCCTGCAGCCCGAAACTCCGGCGGAAGCCGCGGCTTCTGCCACCGAGACGGCTCAGGCTGACCCGGTCCCTTCTGCGGACGACGCAGAGGAGGCCTTGACCGCTGCAGAGGCCGAGGTCAAGGCTGATGACACCAAAGAGGAAGATAAGGACGAGCAGCTCACCTACGTCGCACTGGGCGACAGCATCGTGGCCGGCGTCGGCCTGGCCGATGTCCAGTACAGTGCGCGCTCCGGCTACAGCGTTGATATGGCTCCCAACTTCCAGGGCTACTCTCCCGACTGCTATGTCGGCAAGGTAGCTGCAGCGCTCGGCCTCGACCGTGACCACGCCATCAACCTCGGCCTGCCGGCCCTGACGGCTCCCGACCTCGCGGACATGATCCGGTACGGCAAGATGCCCCAGATGAACATGGCGTCCGGCTGCGAGTACAACTACCCTGAGTTCCAGGACTACATCCGCAAGGCCGACGTCATCTCCGTCCAGATCGGCTCCAACGACGCCTTCGTCCCCTGCATCGTGGCTCTGGGCAACGCCACCAACTGGAAGAGCGAGAAGCTGGCCTCTACCATTCTGGCCGGCGACCTGCGCAATGAAGGTTCCGGCTCCACCATGTCCACCATCTACCGCAGCATCAAGGCGATGGATCTGACCAAGGCCGAGAGGGACGCCACCTGGAATCTGCTCTTCTCCGGCATGAGCAAGATCTGCGACGAGACTTACCCCAAGACCACCGCAGCCCTCATCTCCATCGTGCAGGAGATCCGCAATCTCAACCCGGATGCCCAGATCATCCTCGTGGGCTACACCAACCCTGTACCGCTCATCCCCTGCTGGCGCAGCTACTTCAACAAGCTGAACAAGTTTGAGAAGCAGATCGCCAAGACTTATAACTTGACTTATGTGGCCATCCCCAACACGGAGACCACCCTCGACGTGCATCCCACCATCAAGGGCCACCAGTACATCGCCAACAAGCTCGTGAACGCCATCGAGAATCCGTAATCAACAAATACAGCAAAGCCCCCGTTTCCAGCTGGAAGCGGGGGCTTTTTCCTACAATACGTTATGCGGCCAGAGCCTTTTTGATGTTTTCAAAGACGGTGTCGCTGTCCTCACAGCAGACCATGACCACCTCGCCGGTGGGGACAGTCGCCACGCGGGCGGCAGAAGCGATCTGGTACTGGTCTTCGAGGTAATGCTCCATGGACTTCTGCTGGCTCTGGACATAGGCATCCATTGCATCCACCACGTCCTGCGTCTTGCCCTCGGCGGGCTTGACGATGGCCACGCCGTAGACGCTGACCATCATGCCGGACACTGAGGCGGCGAAGTCGTCGTACATATCGTCCTCGAGGCCCAGCAGAGGCATCATCATGTTGGCCACCTCATCGGAGAGCTGGTCGGCCTCATACTCGGCGCTGTAGCCGTACTGGGCCGTGAACTTGCCATCCTCGCCTTTGGTGAATATCATCTCATACTTGTTGTCCTCGTCGCTGCGGGCGTCGTGGAGGATCTGGGTGTAATCTTTCTTCGCGGCAGAAGACGCGCTGCCGGAGCTGCCCGACGCGCCGCAGCCCACCAGAGCCAGCAGCATGACGCCGGCCATCAGACAAGCAATGATACGTTTCATATTCAATTTATCCTTTCGTTTGCAGGGTGAGGTTTTCGGTGTGCAGTGATAGTATTTGATGTTTTATCCCTGCTATTCGGTAAACGACCCACGGCGGGCGAAAATTGCACCCACAAGTGTAACAGTTCTATGAACGCTTACAGCATCATGGCCTCAAGGTCACCGTGATTGACGGGCGTCGAGAGGATGATCTGGGTGCTGGTGGTACCCAGCTTCTGGAACTGTAAGATAAGATGCTCCAGCTGGGGCATACTGCCGCAGCTCACCTTGATGAGGAAGGTGTAAGCGCCCGTGACGTGGTAGCACTGCAGCACCTCTTTGCTGTTCTTCATCAGCTCCACCAGCTCGTCCCGCTGGGACGGGGCCACCGAGAGGCTGATGAGTGCATCCACATAGACCCGGTCGGACGGGCGGTTGAGCATCACGGTATAGCCGCTGATGATGCCGTCCGTTTCCAGCTTGTGGATGCGGCTGGAGACAGCGGGACTGGTCAGCGCCACCTTTTCGGCGATCTCCTTCACCGGCATACGGGCGTTCTTTGCGAGGAGGGCGAGAATCTTGCGGTCCAAATCGTCCATAGGAAAAGTACTCCTTTTGAAATATGTTACATTACATAAAATTTTTTGAAAGTAAAGTTTTATTGTTGTAGCAATAGTACAAACCGTGCAAAAATCAGTTTTCGTTTTGCCGTCTTTAATTATATAAAGTTTTTGTCAAAAAGTAAAGTGCTAAATTAAAGCGAAACCAAATTTTTGCATTTGACAAGAAAACAAATTCGGGTATAATACATACTGCAAGGCAGCGTCACTGAAGTTCTGATGTACCGCCGGGAATCCCGGTGTTCGGGTACGATATGCTGCCGACTGATCATGCGATTCACCACTTTATATACTTTCCCACCCCTCTATACACAAAAACCCGCTGCCAGGCGGGTTTTTGTGTTTTATACAGGTTTTTATGGCTCTGCCAAGCCTCTCCCCTTGGGAGAGCCTTTTTAACTGTATCTTATACGCCAAAGGCCCCCATCTGGCAGATGCCGGATGGGGGCCTTTGGCTGTTTATACTTGAAAAGGGAGCGAATAGCCTGATTATTCTTCGGTGCGGGTCTTCTTGAGCAGGCTCAGGATGACCGCACCCACGACGCTGCCGACCGCCAGAGCCACACAGTACATCACAGCGTGGTCAACGACCGGGAAGACGAAGATGCCGCCGTGAGGGGCGCGGAGAGCGCAGCCAAAGGTCATGGACAGCGCACCGGAGAGGGCTGCACCGATGACACAGCTGGGCAGGACGCGCAGCGGGTCAGCGGCAGCGTAAGGGATAGCGCCCTCGGTGACGAAGCAGAGGCCCATGATGTAGTTGACGATGCCGTTGCGGCGCTCGTCGGGAGTCCACTTCTTGGGGCAGAAGGTGGTGGAGAGGGCGATGGCGATGGGAGGCACCATGCCGCCCACCATGACAGCGGCCATGACCTCATAGTTGCCGGAGGCGAGGGCTGCGGTGCCGAAGACGTAAGCCGCCTTGTTGAAGGGGCCGCCCATGTCGATGCTCATCATACCGGCCACGATAGCACCCAGCAGGACCTTGGAGGTACCGCCCATGGCGTTCAGCCAGTTGGTCATGGCGGTGTTGATCATGCCCATGATGGGGTTGATACCGCACATGACCACGCCCACGATGAGGATGCCGCCCAGCGGGTAGATGAGCATGGGACGGATGCCGTTCAGGCTGGCGGGGAGCTTTTCGGTGATCTTCTTGAGGAACTCCACCACATAACCGGCCACGAAACCGGCCAGCAGAGCGGCCAGGAAGCCGCCGGAGATGCCGGTGGTCTCACCGGCTGCGATACCGGCGAAGTTGGTGCCGTTCATGGCCAGCACGCCGCCTGCGAAGCCGACAGCCAGACCCGGACGGTCTGCGATGGACATGGCGATGAAGCCCGCCAGGATGGGGAGCATATAGCTGAAGGCCGCAGAACCCACCGTCTTGAAGAAGGCGGCCAGCGGGGTGTTCATGCCGAAGTTGGAGGGGTCGATGCTGTAATCGTCCAGCAGGAAGGCCAGCGCTATCATGATGCCGCCGCCCACCACGAAGGGCAGCATATGGGAGACGCCGTTCATCAGGTTCTTGTAGAGGCTGCGGCCAAAGCTGTCGGAGGCAGAAGCGTCCTCCGCGGCCTGTGCGCCGCCCTTAGCGTGGAACTCCGGCACCTCGCCGGAGGTTATCTTATGGATGAGCTCTTCAGGCTTGTGGATGCCGTCGTCCACGCGGGTGAAGAGGACCGGCTTGCCGTCGAAGCGGGCCGTCTCGATCTTCTTCTCCGCTGCTACGATGATGCCGTCGCAGTTTGCAATTTCATCTTTCGTCAGGAGATTCTTTGCGCCGTCGGAGCCGTTGGTCTCGACTTTGATGGTCACGCCCATCTTGGCACCGGCCTTGTTCAGGGCTTCAGCGGCCATGTAGGTGTGGGCGATGCCGTTGACACAGGCGGTGACGGCCAGCACACGGTAGCCCGCCTGCTCGATCTCCTGGTCGGTGAAGCTCTCGTCGCCGAACTGGGCTTCTTCCTGCGCGTCGATGGCGGCGAGGAAGTCTTCCGGGGTCTTGGCGGTGCGCAGCTTCTCCACGAAGTCCTCGTTCATGAGCATCTGCATCATACGGGCCAGCATATCCACGTGGAGGCTGCCGTTCTTGGGGGCTGCGATGGCAAACAGCAGGTCGGTCTTGCCGTCGTCCTCGGCATTGTACTGCACCGGGGTCTTGAGGCGGAGGGCCGCCAGACTGGGCCGGGTCACGCAGTCGCACTTGGCATGGGGGACGGTGATGCCGTTATCAACATAGGTCGAGCCCTCGTCCTCGCGCTCATACAGACCCTTTTTGTAGGCTTCCTTGTCTCTGATGTTGCCGTGGGTCGCCTGCAGCTCCACCAGACGGTCGATGATCTGGCTGCGGTCCTGCTGGGCTTCGTCCAGCGCAATGGACTGTGCCGTGAACAATTCCGTGATTCGCATAGTGTGTCTCCTCTCCCTGTTTCCTTCTATCGCTCAAATCGTCGCCAGCAGGGCGTCGATTTTTTCCTTCTTTGCCAGCCCGAGGCTGAACGCAGTGGCACTGCCGCAGGCAGTCCCCAGACGCAGGGCTTCCAGATAGCTGCCGCTGCGCAGGTAGCCTGCCACGAAACCGGCCACCATGCTGTCGCCTGCGCCCACACTGTTGACCACCTTGCCCTTGGGCGTGCCGATTCGGTGGACCTCGCCCTTCTCGTCCAGCAGGAGCGCACCGTCACCGGCCATGCTCACCAGTACGTTCCGGGCGCCCTTTTCCTGCAGGGTGCGGGCGGCAGCGGTGATGTCGGTGTCGGTGGTGAGGGTGCGGCCCACGATCTCACCCAGCTCATGATTATTGGGCTTGATGAGGAAGGGGTGATACTGCAGCACATTCACCAGCAGGTCGCGGGTCGCGTCCACCACCGTATGCACACCATGGCCTTCCAGACGGGCCAGCAGACGCTCGTAGGTGGTCTGGGGCAGGCTGGACGGGATGCTCCCCGCCAGAATGAGGATGTCGCCCTCGGCCAGCTTATCGAGCTGTGCTTCCAGCTGCTCCATGGCGCTCTCGGGGATGTCCGGGCCTGCGCCGTTCAGCTCAGTCTCCTGCCCCGCCTTTATCTTGACGTTGATGCGGGTCATGCCCTGCTCGAGGTGGATAAAGTCGGTGGTGATGCCCTGCGCGGCCAGACCCCGCTCGAGCCACGCACCCGTCTCACCAGCTACAAAGCCCAGCGCCGTGTTCCGGCAGCCCAGCTCGGCCAGCACACCGGACACGTTGATGCCCTTGCCGCCCAGCACGCAGTCCTCGCCTTTGGCGCGGTTCACCTCGCCCACTTCCAGCGGCGTGTCCAGCCGCACGACGTAGTCGATGGCCGGGTTGAATGTCACGGTATAGATCATTCTGTTGCCTCCTTTACCAGAGTGAATTGTCTGTATTTCGGATTCGGACAATGATTCGTCAGGATCGCGCCGCCGGACAGCTCGGCGATGACCGCCGGGTAGATGCGGGCGAACTTCGAGTCATCCACGAGGAACCAGGCTTCTCTCGCCCGGCGCACGACCGTGGCCTTGACAGCCGCTTCCTCGGGGTCAGGTGTCGTGAATCCTGCGTCCAGCGCCACGCCGTTTGCCCCCAGGAACGCTTTCGTGAAGTTGTACTGCTGCAGGCTGTGGAGAGCCGCAGCGCCGATGATGGCCTCCGTCTCGGGCCGCAGCAGACCGCCCACCAGAAAGACCTTGCAGCCCTTCTGGGCCAGCAGACGGGAGTGAGCGACGCCGTTGGTGACGTACCGGGCGTCCAGCGCCGGGCCGCTCAGCTCCCGGGCCAGCGCCAGCGTGGTGCTTCCGGCGTCCAGAAAGACGAAATCCTCTGCAGTGATAAGGGCCGCTGCCGCCTTTGCGATACACTTTTTCTGGACGACGGCCAGCGCTTCCTTTGCGGCCATCGTCGGCTCGTCGGCGAGGAACTGGCTGTCCGGCAGGGTCGCGCCGCCGTGTACCTTGTTCACCTTGCCCATCCTGTCCAGCTCGTTCAAATCGCGGCGGATGGTGGACTCGCTGGCATCCAACGCCTCGCAGAGTTCCTGCACCGTCGCGGTGCGCTGCTGGCTCAGCAGCTTCATAATGCGGGAAAGCCGCTCCTCTGCCAACATCTTCATCCCTCCTGTTGCACGTTTCTGCCTGTGTTTGAATCATTTTGGCTGTTTCTGTCTGTATTATAGCAAATTTTCCGTCAAAATCAATCACTTTCCGTCAGTTTATCTGCCAAAATATTTCCGTCAAAATCATGCATTCTGCACAATAAGTGGGATACAACCCGCAAAAGAGCGCAAAAAAATCCGTCCCGGAGCGGTCAGCTTCGGGGCGGATGACGGTTTTGTGGTTTGATTTGACCGTTTTTGACGGTTTTGGTTTTGCCGGAAATGATTTTTCCTTCCGGGTCTGATGCGATTTAGGCGTCCGAACGGGCGTAAGCGTTCTTCATGCCGCTGCTCAGCTCGAAGAGGACCTTATCCAGCGTATCGGAAGCCCGCTTCTTCAGCTCGGCAGCGATGGCGGTATTGGCCTCCTCCCGCAGGGCGGCGCGCTGGCTTTCCTCGGCCGAAGCGATGTTCTTATCGTACTGGTTCAGCAGTGCGCGGCTGGCGGAGAGGACGCCCTCCTCGTACCGCTCCACATGGATGAGGCTCTTGGCGTAGGATGCATCGGCCATGGCGGCGATCATCCGGCTCACCCAGTAGAAGCTGTCGGTGGAGACTTCACCGGTGGTGCAGGCCAGATAGGCCGGGGTGCGCTCGACGTTGGCGTAGAACGGCACCATGGTATTGAAGGCATTGGAGGCGTAGGCGATCCACTCCACAGCGCGGATGTCTTCCGGCACATCAGGCCGCATCTGGATGAGGGCCATGAAGTCGTTGCGGTTGATGCCGATGGAGCGGTAAGCTCCCTTCATGCTCTTGTCGCCGTAGCTGGCGTAGGGGTCGAAGGGAGTCCCCTGATAGTGGGAGGACAGCACATACTTCACATCCTCCGGGGTCAGCTTCCGCTCCGGCACCATGCACCAGGGCAGGTCGTCCGAGCGGGGGCCGTAGTCAGCGGCAGGGCCGTCCCAGACCCAGGTGTTGGGGTTGAGGTGGCGGAGCATGAACCATGCGCGGGGGGTGTTGTAAACGTGGTCGGCGTCGTCGTGGCTGCCGAAGGCGTCACGCGGGTTCAGACGGCCATCCAGCGAGAGGTCGAGGTAATTGTCCCGGATGAACTCCCTCAGGTCGGCAGAGCAGAGATAATTCTCCTGTGCGCCGAAAGCGTCGTCGAGGTCGAAGGCGTCGATGCCCAGCTGGTTCGGCATGACCACATAGGAGTCATCCGGCACACGGCGGGCCATCCAGTGATGGCCGCCAATGGTCTCCAGCCACCAGATCTCGTCCACATCCTGGAAAGCGATGCCGTTCATCTCATAGGTGCCGTACTCTTCCAGCAGCTTGCCCAGACGGAGCACGCCCTCGCGGGCAGAGTGGATGTAGGGCAGGACGAGGTAAACAATATCCTCTTCGCCGATGCCGCCGGGGACTTCCGGCTGGCCGTCCCTGGCGGGCTGGTAGACCACCAGCGGGTCTGCGCCCAGAACGCGGGGGTTGGAGGTGATCGTCTCGGTGGCGGTCATGCCGACGTTGGCGGCGTTGACGCCCGAAGCCGCCCAGATGCCCTTGCCCTCCACGGCGTTGGGCATGGCGGTCATCCGCAGGGCATTGCCCGGCAGGGGAACTTCTACATGAGAGATGACCGACTTGTAAACAGCCGGGTGCTCCTCCGGCTGAACGACAACGAACTTTTTCGCGGTGAAGTGGCCGGAGCCGGAATCGTCGTTCCGGGCGATCATGGTAGAGCCGTCATACGAGGCTTTTTTGCCGACAAGGATGGTAGTACAAGCCATAGCTGTTATCCTCCAAAATTTTACATCTTGTATGTATAGTGCTCATTTATACAGTTTCGCAGGCGCGTTTGTTCTGCAAAACCCATTGTATCGCGTTTGGCCTCCGGGCGCAAGCCCTTACATTTCGCCAATGTAGGCAAAACGCGGCTGACGCTTGCCGTCCCGCTCCACCTCTTCGGCCCACATAGCCGCCGGGCGCACCCAGAGCCCGCCCTCGCCGTACAGGGGACGGTAGACCACCATCTCCTCTTCGGTCTCGCTGTGGCGGGCCATCCCGATGACCTGATATTCGTTGCCCTTGAAGTGCCGGTAACGGCCCGGCTTGATGTCGTATTGGAACTGGTACATAAAAACTCCTTACAAAAAGCCCGGCCGCAGACTGGTCTGCGCCGGACTTTTCCACTTGCTTCACCCCTGCGGGTGGAAATATTCGTAAATGGTCTGGGCCATCTGCCGTCCGACGCCGGGGGTGTTCTCCAGCTGGTCAGGGGTGGCCTCTTTGACGGCCCCCACGCTCTTGAACTGGGTCATCAGGGCCTTGGCCGTCTTGGGGCCGACGCCCGGCACCTCGGTGAGGGTGGACGAATAGCTCTTCTGCTTCATCTGCTGCTTGCGGTAGGCGTTGGCGAAGCGGTGTGTCTCGTCCTGAATGGCGGTGACGAAGGTGAACGTCCCGCGGTTCATGTTGATGGCGATCTCCCGGCCCTCGCTGTCCACGATGGCGCGGGTGCGGTGGTGGTCGTCCTTCACCATGCCGTAGAGGGGTACATCGGACAGTGCCGTCCCGGCCAGTGCGGCCTTCGCAGCGCTCACCTGTCCCCTGCCGCCGTCCATCAGGAGCAGATCAGGCTTCTGGCCGAAGTAGTTGCTGCTCGGCTCGCCATTTGCGGCCATTTCGGAATACTTTTCGTATTCAGCCGCACGGCGGGAGACGGTCTCCGCCAGCGAGGCGTAGTCATCGGTCCCGGCAACGGTCTTCATCTTGAACTTCCGGTAGCCCGCCTTGTAGGGCTTGCCGTCCCGGAACGTCACCATGCCGCAGACGCTGGTGCCGTCGCCCCAGTTGGAAATATCGTAGCTCTCGATGGTGCGGGGGGGCTTGGGCAGGCCCAGCACCTGCGCCATCTCATCCAGAAGCTTTTCCTCCCGGGCATAGCGGCCGCTCTCGCGGGCCAGCCGCTCGACGGCGTTGGTGTGGGCCATCTCGACGAGGTGCGCCTTATCGCCCCGCTGAGGGACATAGAGCTGCACCTCGCTGCCCCGCTTCTCGTTGAGGGCCTGCTGCAAGGCGTCTACATCCGGCGGCAGCTCGTCCACGGCGATGACTTTCGGTATCTGTTCATCGTCGAGGTAGTACCGGGGCAGAAATTCCTCCCGCACCGCCGCGATGTCGGCAGTATCGTGGAACAGAAACTCCCGTTTGTCGGTCAGCCGCCCCTCCCGGAAGCGGAGGACAGCCGCGCAGACGCTGCCGGGCGTACCCGCCAGCGCTACCACGTCCATCTCCACGTCGGGGTCAACTACGACCTTCTGCCCTGCCGTCACCTTGGTAATGGCGGCGATCTGGTCGCGGATGAGGGCCGCTGTCTCAAATTCCAGCCGGTCAGAGGCTTCCAGCATCCGCTCGTTGAGGGTTTTCAGAATATCCTTTTTGCCGTAGCGGATGAGGTGGACAGCGCTTTTGACGGCCTGCTCGTAGTTTTCACGGCTTATCTTGCCGCTGCACACCGCCATGCACTTGCCGATGTGGGCGTTCAGGCAGGGACGGCCCCGGCCAATTTCCTGCGGGAACCGCCGACTGCACCGGGGCAGCAGAAAAGCATCCATCGCCGTCTCGGCCATCTGACGGGCCGCAAAGCTCGAGGTATAAGGGCCGATATACTCCGCGCCGTCATCCTCTTTTTGCAGCGTGAACGACAGCCGCGGCCACTCGTCCTTTGTCACCTTAATATAGCTGTAGCCCTTGTCGTCCTTGAGCAGGATGTTGTACTTCGGGGTGTGGGCTTTTATCTGGCTTGCTTCCAGCACCAGCGCCTCGAACTCGCTCTGGCAGACGATGACGTCGAACGCGTAGGCGTGGGCGATCATCTGGCTGACCTTGTTGTCGTGAGGCACACCCTCCCGGAAATACTGGCTCACCCGGATGCGCAGACGTTTGGCCTTGCCGATATAGATGATGGTGCCGCTTTTGTCCCGGATGATATAGACGCCCGGCAGAAGCGGCAGCATACAGGCCTTTTTGTAAAGTTCTGCCTTGGTCATCAGGTGTTATGCCGGCCTTTCTGCATCATCTCGGTCTTGGCAATATTCGACGCCGCCAGCGCCAGACCGCACACGTCGAGGGCCACGCTCCACCACTTGGGCTTCCGCTCCGAGGTGAGCAGAAGGGTGATATTGACGATGAGCGTCACCAGATAGACACCAAAAAAGCAGTACCACGGCTTGCCGGAATCACAGAACTCGCCAAACTTGAACAGTGCTTCTTTCGTCGAATCTTTCATGAGGCTGCCTCCTTTATTCTGATGCATCATACCAAAAAAAGCGGCAAGGATGACCCCCGCCGCTCATACACGAAATGGAACTGAATTACTCTGCGAAGCCGGACTCCACCAGCTTGATGAGGCCATCGACAGCAGCCTGCTCGTCTGCGCCATCAGCGATGATGCGGATGGTGGTGCCGCCCACGATACCCAGAGACAGGACGCCCAGCAGGCTCTTAGCGTTCACGCGGCGCTCTTCCTTCTCGACCCAGATGGAAGACTTGAACTCGTTGGCCTTCTGAATAAAGAAGGTTGCCGGACGGGCGTGCAGACCAACCTGATTTTCAACGGTAACTTCTTTGACGTACATAGTAAAACGCTCCTATCTATTATCGTTCGGGAAATGCAATTATGTTTCGCGCCTGTTGCGTTGTGATTATTTTAGCGCAAACCGAAACCGTTGTACAGTCCCCAAACGCATTTTTGGCGGTTTTCCCAAGGATGAGGGGGGCATTTTCCACCTTTTATACAAACACAACAAAATTATTCCCCCAGTGTTGGCGGGGTAATACAAAAGTTTTCAACATTTTTTCGACAGAGGGTCAGCACTCCGACTGTTTTTGTGCTTATCCGGCAGAGTATGACGTTTGCCGCAGACTCCGCTCAACCCTCGTACTGCATCCACAGCAGCGCGCATTTCTTTACAACAGAAGGATATTCCGCAGGGTCAAATTCCATGTCTTTTTCGCCTGTGAATTTCCATCCCATCCGACGATAGAGAGCAATGGCGCGGGCGTTGGTGTCCAGCACGCTCAGGCGGGGATGCTCATACTCTTCCAGCTTTTTGCGGGCGAAGTCCAGCATTTTCTGGCCGATGCCCTTTCCCTGGGCATTCCCAGACACAAAGAGATGCTCAATGCGGCCGGTCTTGTGGTCTACGCTCACCATGCCGTCCGGCACATCTTTCGTCGTGTGCAGGTAGCAGGCCCAGCCGCCTTTTTTCTCCGCCTTGAGCTGAGCGAGAAACTCCTCTTCTGTCAGGCTTGCACAATACTCTTCCGTCCAGTTTCCGGCACAGACGGCGCGGCGTCCCTCCGCAAACAGCTTTGCCGCAGCGGCAAACTGTTCTTCCGTCTTGACGAGGCGGACATTCTCGCCCCGCTTCCACTTGGGCAGCTCGGTGATGGGGTGGCTCTCGCACCACTGCTCATACAGCTCCGGGCGGCGCAGACGGGTGCGCTCCCGGCTCTTTTCGCCCCGCCATGCGTCGATCTTCTGGTGGTCGCCGCCCAGCAGAACGTCGGGTACAGCGCGGCCCTCCCAGACCTCGGGGCGGGTGTACTGGGGGTATTCCAGCAGGCCATCCCAGTAGCTCTCTTCCTCGTAGCCCTTCTGCTCCGCCAGAACGCCGGGCTTGAGGCGGAGGACGCTGTCGGCCACCACGAGGCTGGCCAGCTCGCCGCCGGTGAGGATATAGTCGCCAATCGAGATCTCTTCGTCCGCAAACGCTTCAATGACGCGCTCGTCGATGCCCTCATAGTGGCCGCAGACCAGCGTCAGGTTATCGTACTGAGCCAGCCTGCGGGCGTGCTCTTCGGTGTAACGCTGACCGCCCGCCGTCAAGAACACGATATGCGGGGCCGGGCGTCCCTGTTCCGCTACCTCTTTCTGGACGGCGCGCAGGCAGTCGGCGATGGGCTGGGCGTAGAGCACCATGCCGCAGCCGCCGCCATAGGGGTAGTCGTCGGTCTGCTTCTGCTTGTTGAGGGTGTAATCCCGGATCTGATGGCAGTGGGTCTCGATGTAGCCGCGCCTGGCTGCGCGGCCGATGATGCTGGCGTCCAGCACCTGCTGGCACATCTCAGGGAAAAGGGTCACGATGTCCACACGCATTCCCATCGCTCACTCCTCCTCCCGCTCACTGTCGAAATCGTCGTCCAGCAGGCCCGGGATGGGGGTGACGAGGATATAGCCTTCCGGCGGGTTGCGCTCTTTGAGAAAGGCGTCCACGCCGGGGAACATATATTCCTTGCCGCTGGGGGACTTGACCGTATAGATGTCCTGTGCGCCGGGGTGGTCCACGCTGGTGACGACGCCGTACACCTTTCCGGTGTCGGCGTCCCGCACCTCGCAGCCGATGAGGTCGGCCACATACCACCGGCCCTCGGGCAGGGTGGCGTCGCTGCGGTCGAAGTAGAACACCTGACCCCGCAGAGCGCGGGCGGCGTCCATATCGTTCACGCCCTCCAGCTGGAGCAGCGCCATCTGCCCCTGCGGGCGGATGGAGATGATGTTATAGCACTTGCCGCCCTTTGCCGAGGCGTAGAGACGGCCCGTCTTTTTGAGGAAATCCACGCCGTCGCACCACAGCTCCAGCTTCATTTCGCCGCGCACACCGTGGGTGGTGACGACCTTGCCTGCTTCCAGATATTGCTGCATAAATTTGCTCCTGTTCAACCTCTCAGTCTCGCTTCGCTCGACAGCTCCCCTATCGAGGGGAGCCTCTGGCGAAGAGGGAAAGCTTTCCGGTATGCCAAGGCCTCCCCTCGATAGGAGAGGTGGCACGCCGTAGGCGTGACGGAGAGGTTATTCCTAATAAAAAAGGCCCTTTGCCATTACAGCAAAGGGCCTGTAGGGTGCTTAGTCGATCTCAACAAGGACCTTTTCATCGACCCGCACAGCAGCCGCGCGCATCACCACACGAATGGCTTTTGCGATCCGGCCCTGCTTGCCGATGACAC
>QWCN01000991.1_pt1 | contig 47265 bp, 29 predicted proteins | sample 1972711 | NCBI WGS metagenome assembly QWCN01 (sample SAMN09866707, study PRJNA288562) | Human gut metagenome isolate term1_stool, whole genome shotgun sequencing... | isolation source: gut | host: Homo sapiens | place: USA: California
GTCATCAAACCCCTGTCCGCTTTCTTTTCCAGGATTTTGAGCGATTTGGAGGCCAAGGCCCGGGAGTGTCTGATGATCGGCGACTCTTTGGATTCGGATATCGCGGGCGCGGAAGGCGCGGGAATAGACAGCTGTTGGCTGAACGCCGACAGGCGCCCGAATAAAACCGCCGTGGCGCCCGATTATGAAATTTCTCGCCTTCGGGAACTCCTCCCGATACTCGAAAACGCGGAGAAATGAACGCGGAAGGGAGAAAGGTTCCGCTTTTTGGAGGATGAAAACACATATTTGAAACGAGGAAAAAAATTTTTTCTCGGAGAAATATTTTTGCTTGCCAAAAGCGCGGGGGATATGGTACAATAGAAAAAACAAAAAATATCTGCCACCGGGCAGAAAAATGCGGAACGGCATTCTCGTTTACATCGTTAGGTCTGAGAAGATGTAAACAGGGATGCCGTTTTTGAGGTCTTTATGAAATTTTTGATCGATACTCTGAAAACCTTTACAAAATTCGAGCTGGCGCTGTGGCTCGGTTCGCTCGCTTTGATTATTTCCTCCTTTTTCCTGACGGGGAACGATGATTACCTCGTCCTTACGGCTTCTCTCGTCGGCGCGACGGCGCTGATTCTCGTTTCCAAAGGAAACGTAGCGGGACAGGTCCTCACCGTGGCTTTCGCCGTCTTTTACGGCATCATTTCCTTTCGTTCCCGCTATTATGGAGAGATGATTACTTACCTGGGTATGTCTGCGCCCATCGCCGTTGCTTCCGTCGTCACGTGGCTGCGCCATTCCTGCAAGGGAAAGGACGTGAAAGTCAATTCGCTGAGCCCAAGGGAGTACCTCGGTCTGTTCGGCGCGGGACTGATTGTTTCTTTCGTCTTTTTCTTTATCCTCCGGGCGTTTCATACCAGTCGCCTCATCGTCAGTACGGTTTCCGTGTTGACCAGCTTTCTCGCTTCCTATCTGACGATGAGAAGGAGCGCCTATTATGCCGTCGCCTATGCCGCAAACGACGTCGTGCTCGTCGCTTTATGGATCCTCGCTTCCTTGAACGAGGTCCGTTATCTGCCGATGGTGATTTGTTTTCTCGTCTTTCTGGCGAACGATCTCTACGGTTTTTTCAATTGGTCGAGGACGGGAAAGCGGCAGTCGAAAGAGTCGAACGCATCCCAAAGGCAAGCGTAGAGATGCGGATTGATCCCCTTCCAAAATGAAGGAATAAGTTTCGGGGGAAAAGGGCGAAAAGCGTTAAGAGCGTGCCTTTTCGGAACAAAGAAAGAGCGGAACTTATTAAAGCCCGCTCAAAAAATTTTTTCCGAATTTTTCCTTGCGAAGAGGCCGCTTCTTTTCAAGGCAGTCGACAAATTCGTTTATCAGACGAAGGCAATCCTCGACGGTGCGCTCGAACATTTCCTCCGCGCCGTCCGTCATGATCTTGGTCATATCGTCGGGATAGCTCCATTCTTTATGTTCGGCGTTGAGCAAGCCCTCGTTTTCTTTGGCGAACATACGCGCGGAAAAACGGGTATACGCCCGATAGTTGCGGATACCCTTGACGAACGACGACTTGATCAGGGGATCTCTGTCCGCGCGCGCCGCCGCGAGGGCATACAGGGTATAGAGGGAGGAAACTTCTTTTTCGGAAACGGTGCAGTTGAAATATTTTCCGAAACGCTTTAAATCTTCTTTTTCCGCATCTTTGCGTCGGAAATAGAAGTCCAAAGCGCCTTCGGCGCGGGAATGCTTGACGGGGGATTTCCCCGAAAGATGATAAACGTAAGGATGAAATACGCAGTCGGCGGCGTAATGAGTGATATAGCCGAGGGCATAGGAAAAAAGCCCTTTGTCCCGCCCCGCGCAGGGAAGAAGAGTATGAAAAAAGCCGTAGGAACCGCGATTGTGAAGAAATCTGCCGAAATTGATTTCCGACGGGCGGAATGCGCGGTAAAAGAAACAAAAATCCGCGCCCTGAGCGCCGAAAAAATACATTTCGGGAGAGCTTACGGCGTTTTGAAGATCTTTCGGCAGGCGTTGAAGCACGGCCTTTGCGATTGAAAAATGTGTATAAGCGGCAGGCATACTTACAGTATATGCCATCGGACAAAAAATTTCCGCTCCGCGAGGAATTTGCTCCTTTAAAAAATAAAATTTTTATTCTCTCCACGTTGAAAAATTAAAAGGATAAAAGGAAGCTCGGCGCATACCTGTCCCATGCAAACGCGAGAAAGCGCCCGGAAAAATCCGGGCGCTCGTTCGATTTGTTGAAAGAATGACGAGTCGAAAGATTTAATCGAATTGGTTAGCGAGTATGTCCGCGGTAAGGCGGGCGAGATTCATGACGTTGTTGTCCAGCTTCGCGCCCTCTTCTTTGGAGAGAATCGCCACCGCGCCAAGACAATCGCCGCCCGATACGATGGGAACGATGATCTGAGCGGTCACGCCTTCTTCGCGCGCCGAAGTCAGCGGAAGTATATCTCCGCCTTCCGCCGCATTGGCCATATAGCTGCGGCGTTCTTTCAGGATGCGGTCCATTTCGTCGGAAAGATTCTTTTTATCGAGATCCTTCTTTCCGTCGCCGTAGGCGTATAATATTTCGTCCGTATCACAGATGACTGCCAGCTGTCCGCTCAAATCGTTCAAAGATTTGGCCGTGGCTTCGCTGAAACGTTCCAATGTGGCGATGGGCGAATATTTTTTGAGCATCAATTCGTCGCGGTCCGTAAAAATTTCCAGGGGATCGCCTTCCTTGATGCGGAGCGTGCGGCGTATTTCTTTGGGGATAACCACTCTGCCGAGCTCGTCTATTCTTCTGACAATACCGGTTGCTTTCATAAAAATTTCCTCCGTTTACAATATTGTGTGTATGTATACGAAAGAATATACATTTTTTTGCGGGGGCAGGGTAACGTTCAGCAAAAAAACATAGAGATGCACACGGTTTCGTTTTAGTGGGAAAACTTTTTAATTTTAAGAAAGTGCGAAGGAGAAGAAAGCGCGGAAGGAAACGTACGCGGGGCGTATAAAAAATTTTGAAAAAGTTGCGAAAGGGGATAAAAATAAGTTGACAAACGGCAGAGGTTATTATATAATAGACCCGTTATCAATGCGGTCGTGGCGGAACTGGCAGACGCGCAAGACTAAGGATCTTGTGGCTAACACCATGCAGGTTCAATTCCTGTCGACCGCACCAAAATCGGGTAATTATGCAAAATAAACGCATAAACGCCCGATTTTTTTGTATATTTGATATGTTTATGCAGTCAAAAACTGCAAATTTTTCGATTTAACCCGTTTTTGGTGCGCATTTTGGTGTCCACTTTGCTTTTTCTTTTTATCCGCATATTAAAACCCGTTCGAATAATTTTCTCAAACGGCTTTTTGCTTATTTTTTTAGAATTCGAATTGTACCAAGTCCATTTGCGAGGTCATGAATTTATCGGGAAAATGGGTATATACTCTTCCGACAAGGCGTTCGGAACTGTCACCCATCCAAGTGTCCACAATGTCAGGTCTTACGTATTGAACACAAGTCGTCGCATAAGTATGGCGTAAATAATATTGCGTAACCGTACTGTCTTGTAAGACTTTCTTAAAAATGCGGTTCAAGGTATCTAAAGCAAAGGGGCATTCAATCGGCTCGGTAATATCAATATGTATGCGCGCCTGCTTAGGAATGGGAATTTTCTTATAAACTTTATCGCCGTCAGATGTTTTGTGTTTTGCGTTCAGCGCAATCAAGAAATTTCCTTCAAAACGAGCATCCGTCAATTCTACGGGGCGCAACCCAAAATAATATTGTAATAGAAGCAGTTTTCGATACGGCGCAAATTCGGGAAGAGAAACCCTTTCGTGGAAAGTTGCTTGTTCTTCGATTGTTAAAGCTCGACGATTTTCACGTTTAGCCTTTCTAAATTTGATGGCTTGCATAGGGTTGTACAAAATTTCGCCGTTTGCGATTGCGTAACTCATAATGCCCTTTAAAATCGTTTGTAACGTTTCAATAACGCGACCTTGATGAGAGTCGATAATTTGCTTCAAATCATTTGTCGTAATAGTGGAAATTTTGCGTTCGCCCAAAATCGGAATAATGCGCGTTTCACAGTTCATCACATAATCGCGTAACGTTCTCGAATCAATCGTACCGTCTTTGGAGGCAAGCCATTCTCTTGTAATCTTTTCAAAAGAGTGTTTCTCGCCAGCTTTCTTTTTTACACGGTATTGGTCGATATTTTGTGGTGTCGTGGCTTCTATAAATCGTTCTTTTGCTTTTTCCATTGTGTTTGCCGATACGCAAATGCTGTATTCACCACGGCGGTAACGAACGACGAAAATAAAGCAATTTTTACTCCGTTGCCGTTTAAGGACGTGTGCCGCCAATCCGTTGGCAATAAATTCGGTCTTGAACGTTTTCGACATCTTGGCAATCTCCTTTTTCGTGAAGTAGGTAATAAAACTTTTTGTGTCAGGGTTTGTGGGTTTGACGAGATTTTCAACCTTGTCTTGTGTGATACTGTTCGACGCAAGTTTCAAGATAAGCTGAATATTTTCGTCGGCGTTTGGTTTGGTGGTTGCTTCTTTAATCCATTGTGTAATTTGTTCTAATTCTTTTTGATTCATTGTCCTCCTTTAATTGAAAATTTCGGTGCTTTGGGTTTTGTATCCTACCATAAATTTTCGTAAAATGCAAGTAATTTTTCATAGTTTTTATTTTGTCCATTGATAATTTTTATTTTTCGGCGGTTTGGGCGCGCGGGCGCGTTCATTTGCCGTCCGTTTTGCTTCTATAAGTTTGTCGGGCGCGTGCGTATGGATAAAGTCGACGTATTCCTTATATCGTTCAAGTTCGGGGATTTTTTCTTTCGTATCTTTTAACAATTTGAATAGATCCTGTCTATCTTTATCCCCGATAGACTTTTCTTTTTCGAGTTGTTTATAACTTGCAATAAGCCCGACGATTTGTTTACGAAGTTCGGCTTTTGAAAACGGTTTTTTGCCGTCTATCGCGTCTTGGAACGCGCGTAAGTATTCTTGCATCGGCCTGATTTCTTCTTGTAAGGTTTGTAACTCTTTCTCTTGCCGTTGCTTTTTCCATTCGTATTTGGTCGTATGCTTTTTATTACTGCCTATTTCTCCGCGCTCTAATCCGTAGCGGATAGAAACCTGTTCGTAAAACTCGTCTTGGAGATTCCCGAACGATAACTGTCCACCTCGTTGTTCCCAAAAATCCGAACTACATATTTTCGGGTGGGGGAGTTTTACTTCTTCATATATCGATTTTCCGTGGTTGTCTTTCGCTTGGATGGGCGAACCTTTTTCATTGCGTAAAACTTTCCCGTCGGGCGCTTTGGCGTAAACCTTTTTCTTGCCCGTATCAACGAGTGGTATGTAATATAATTGTAAGTGGGGCGTAGTTTCGTCCAAATGTACGACGGCAGATAAAATATTTTCGTCCGTGCCGTGATAACCGATTTGACGTAAAACGAACCAATAACTTCTATTGAAAAAGTCAACTACTTTTTGTGGTGGCAGTTGATCTTGCACGTAGCCGAGCTTTTCAAAGAACGATTTATCCGACGTGATAATCATACCTTCAAAGGCGACGGATTTTTTCGTTTCTTTGAACGTGGCGTGAGTGGTTTCGACGATAGACTTCCATTGTTGAGATAATCCTCCGTCTGATTTTTTGTAATAGTAGTTGAGTGGCGTTCTCGTATCGTCGATATCTTCGTTACGGTGATGTCGGCTTGTCCGTTCCGTTTCACCGCCGATTTTACCGAGCGAACCTTTGCTAAACTTTTCTACTCTAATGACTTGATAACTTATAATAAAATTCTCCTTAAAAATTGATTTCGTCTCATACACGGGTGGGGTGCTTGGATTTACTTATATCCATATCTCACTAAGATACAACGCGATGCTTTTGTATCCCGTTCGCCCTTGCAGGGGGCTTTATGGCTTTTGTTTGAAAGTGGGTGAAAAAGAGTTGACTTATTTTCTTATAAATGCTATAATTATCTTGATAATGAACAAGCGCTTTAATAAAAATAAGCCGTGTTCGGCTTTATGGGTTTAGACGGGTTGGGTTATTATAATATCATAATAATGAACATTATGTCAAGCGTTTGAGTGTACTATTTTAATATTTTTGGAGAAATTTTTATGGATAAATATTTGTTGGAAAGACAAATTATGTTTTCAAGGAATATTGAATGTTGTCGTGAAGTTATTTTTGATTTACGGTATTTGGATATTACGGCTTATACAGGACTTGCGGAATCGACTATGATTTCGTACGATACAAAAGCGGTGTCGCCGTATATTACGGTGGCGAAGAAAATAGCGGATATGTATTGCACGGATATTGAAAGGCTTTGTGGTGATGAGATTTATTTTGATATAGAAGAAGTATTGTCTTTACAGGTTGCGTTTATCAAGCGATTGGGTGGAGTAGATATAAAGCTGTACAAAGAAAAAATACTTACCGAAATAGACAAGTATTTGAGTTTATCTAAATATGAAGTTTATAAGCTAATAGCCCAAACATTTAGAGATACTATAATTGACTTACACCGTGACGGAAAATATATCACTATAGAAAACGACGAAAGTATTATAGAAAACTTTACTAGAAACTTCCACGATTTGCACGATAACTTAAAAATCAATTACCGAAAACTTGGCAAGGCGATAGATATGTCGATAGGGAATTTAACAAGACTTGCGCAAGGCAACGAGCCTATGCTTTCGGCGGTTATAAAGCTTGCCGATTTCTTTGATGTGTCCATAACTCAAATGCTTTCCGAAAATCCTAATTTCAATTATGAGAAGATACAAAAAGAAATCGAAGGGAAAACGAGTAATGCGAATTTACCGTCTGCGATTAGTGATAAAAAGATAAAGAAAGATAGAAAATTACGGATAGAATTGCTTGATAAAAGGCAGATTAGAAAATTGCTTGATAACTGCTTGAAAAAAATTGAAGGCTAATTATTTTGTAAATATAGGGCAGACAAAATCTTGTCTGCCCTATATTTACTATTTTGAATTATGATTTGAATTATTATTGCGGTTGAAAGTATGGATAATCTCTTTTGTGGGAATAGTCTTTTTAATTTCGCTAATTTTTTCCAATGCATCGCTTGCTAACTTTTCGTAATATTCAATTGGCTTATTTTTACAATATTGCCCAGATGACTTAAACACACGTAGTAATTTTTCTTTGTCATCTTCGCAAAAACAAGCGAGATACTGCATTAATTGAAAAGCATTTTTTTCTTCATCGTTAAAAATTTGTTCGCCGTAATACAACCTTTCAAAAGAAGCCCTCTTTGCACAAGCGGCTTTTGTCTTCTCAAAAACTTCTATGTCGCCTAAACCTGTCAATGATTCAGGACCGCGCCCTTTCATAATATATTGACGATGCTTTTTGTCGAAATATTCAACCAATTCCGAAGGGAATACATAAATTCCTGGATAATCTAATTCAAAAAGACAACTATCTACGATTTTATGTAAAGCCGTTATTGCTTCATCATAGCTACAAGGTTTTGTCAAGAGCTTTGAGGTACTATCTTCATAATCTTTACGGAAAATTTCTTTATCAATAATCTTTTGTAATAAGTCTGGAATATTTACCCCGTCTTGCGCGGAAAGACAAGTTTTATTGCTTTTTCTGTCGGCACGAACGCTTTCAATAAGCGGAAGTAATGACGAATCGAGCTCTATACGAGTTAGTAATTTTGCAATGTCGTAAATGTGTCTAGATTGTCTCACCGTTTCATTTTGTAGAGCATAATCACAAAGCGCAAATACTTTATCGACAAAAGTTCTTTCTAAGGATTGAACTTTTATGGGAAAAGGCTCTAACCCAAATTCTTGAACAGCGTTTATATTGCCTGTTTCCATCAACCAAGTTTCAATAAAAGAATTTGCAGTTTGAATGTCATCAGGATATGCTTTTTGAATAAAAACCATTTCAACTTTAAGATAGGGTTTAACGTCTACGGAAGAAAAGTGTATTGGATATTCAATATTATAGCAATTATAATTCCCGTGGCTGTGTTTTTCTACTTCAGCTTTATTTTCTATTTGAAATCCTAATTCTTCACAAACGCGGATTATTGATTTGTTTGCATTTCGCTTTTGACCTTGCGTGAAATGCGTACTGTCTAACGTTAAATCAATATCTTCGGAAAATCTATCTATTAGTTTATAACATTTTGAAAGACTTGTTCCGCCCTTAAACAACAAACCGGGTATTTCTTGATTTAATCGTTTCAAAATTAACGTAACGTAATAATCTTTTTCGATTAAAGCAGGGGCAATATTCAAATACTCACTTGCCGCGAGAATAGCGTCCGAAAACATTTCTGGGTTTTTATGCAATTCCATTTAATATACCACTCCCGATTAGATTTTTCATAGTTTGCGCAGGGAATTTCATTGCCAAAGTCAGCAATTGCTGTTGGCTTATGCTTTTTTCTTGTATGAAATTGAGTAAACGTCTTTGAGCAAAATCATCTAATTTTGTTTTTGTTCCTAAATCGTTAAATAACTGTAAAACCATATATGCGCTTACGTTGTTTTTATCAATATTAAACCGTGATTTTCGTAATACAAATGTTCTACCATTAAGATTGATTTCTCGACAGCGCATTGTTTCATTATTGGTTACGATTTCAATCACGTTGGGAACTTGCGTAGTAACGGAGAAAAGATTTAATAATCTCAAACCACTGTAAATGCCATAAATATTATTATATTCTTTCAAATATTTTTTTTCGATTACCGCATCGGCAGTAATTGTGGATAAGCCAAAGAATGTTTTTTTAGGGATAAAATAGACACCTTTTGAATATCTAACCAATTCGCTGGATTTTTCCAATTCATTTAATAAACGAAAAATATACGGGCGAGAATATTCAGGGAATAATGCCATTATCTCTTCCGTAAAAATCGGCTCATTTATATTAAATTTTTCGCTTATTTTATTCATCAACATAATATCACCTATATATTATATACCCTTTTGTAGATAAAAGTATACTGCTTTCTACAATAAATGTCAAGTATTATTTATAGATATTATAAAATTAACTAATTAAATCTTTTTGGCATTACATAAAAGAAAAAGGCTTTTTAATATGACGAATTATTTTTAATTTTTCGGTGTGCAGTATGGTGTTCAAACGCTGAAACCCTTATAAATAAAGGAGTTTAGCGTTTTTAGCAAGTGTTCAATTCCTGTCGACCGCACCAAATAAGCGATTTATTGAATGAATATTCAATAAATCGCTTTATTTTATATTGGAACGAATAATTATTCTATTGATTTCGTGATTTTGGGCTGAATTGGCGAGTTTTTTGGCGTGTTGAACGACAGGAAAAGTAAGGATAAAACAGAGAGAAGTCTTAGGAGAAAAGAAAATAAAAAAGAGCCGCTTTACAGGAATTATCCTGCGAAGCGGCTCTTACCGTTTATGCAGTCAGAAATCAAAAACAACGTTTTGCGTTTCTGGCGATCAGGAAATCGCCTTCGAAACGTGCGTCTTTCAGTTCACAGGGGCGAAGCCCGAAGAAAAGAAGAATAAGAAAGGTTGGTTTACAAAGCGCTGACGAATTTATACGGAATATCAAGAAATATCTCGAAGTACCCGAGCTTACAAGGGAAATGTGTTACGAGCTGATTGACAGAATCATCGTAGGCGGATCGCCGAACGTGACCGGAAAAGAACGAATGATAGATATTGTTTATAAGGTGGATATTGCGTCCGTTTTACGACACAAACTCAAAAAATAACGAAAAAGTGTATGGGGTAACTTCGACCCGTACACTTTTTTTATGCTCTAAATCCTCTATCAAAGAGCGTCCATAAAATTGTGTTACAACAAGCACACGCCAAACTTAAAAAAACCTAACTTTTTAGAGATTTCTTTATGCTTTAACGGGAGAATTTGAGCTATTAGATAAAGCTTTTGTAGAAATAAAAATAGCGAACGCGAAATTTTCGATTTAAAGGGTATAAAAGAGTTAAGACGAGGAATATATCAAAGACGAAGAAAATTTTTGTCTAATCACTTAAAAAAGGCTTTTAACGAGATCTGTGCAAACAAACGTTTGCGTGGTTTTTAAAAGTTGTAAATCTCAAATTCCAAAAATTTGTTTTCTATAACTACGCCAATAGATTGTATTGTAGCGTAATTCCATGATAAACTCTATGGCGTTCAATGCTTTTTGGTGTTCGATAAAATAAGTTTCGTAATTGAAACGATGAAAACTAAAATTGTAATACAAATGAGTGAAAATAAAACGATTGTCATTATTTTATTATGCTGCTCCGTGTATTTCTGTTCGGTTGTTAAGTCGGTGGGGTTTTCAGATGAGCAAAATACATAATAAAACTTTTTTGAAGAAACGGTCGTTTTATACATGGTATCTTCTTTTTCTACCGTTGTTGCAGATTCTAGTAAATACGGATACTCCCCACTTAAACAAAATCTATAATCGGTGGGATAGTTACCTGTTTTCCTTTGCTCAATCATATAAATTGCAGGAGAATAGAAGTCATTTATCTGTACTTCTGCAAGCATATCGGCGCGGATCACTATGAGTTGGCGTCGATTTTGAGCGATTCTCTCGGGGAATTGAATCTGTATTCGTATTGTACGAATAATCTGATTATATATACGGACGAAATCAAAAACTTTTTGTTCAAAAATAAAGAAAAGTCGGTTCTCTTTCGGGGACCGACTTTTCACAAATTTAATGGGTTGGATAGACTGATTTTTGACAACACTATCATTTTATCGATAAATGGAACATTTGTCAATCATTTTTTAATTAAAAAGAAAAATGTTAAAATATTTTTTAAAAACTATGCAGAAAAGAATTTTGTTAAATATTATTTTTCAATAACCAAGACTTTCATGCTTCCTGCCATGAAATTTAAAAAATATTTTTTAAATTATTTGGGCATTTCAAAGCATCTTATAACGAATCAGGAAAGGACGATATGCGATCGTGGAAAGACGGCCGTACTATTTTTATAAAGACAACTTCCTGTATAAATAAAGGAAAAAATCACGGCAAGGCTTTGTCGCTGTCAATTTCGTATCGGAAATAGAGAGAGGCTGTTTTTTATAAATTTTGTTTTAGCGTTATTATAAATATAAAAATAAAATTTCCGTTCCCTTACTCTAAAAGGCAAGCGGCTTATGCGGGAACTTATTTTGCGCAAAAGAGATAAATTTTTTGAGAAAAGGAAATATCGCAGGGCAAAAGCGTTTCCTTGGGCGCGTTTGCGTTCCTTTTGACGAGAGGAGAAAATACTTCGAGCTTTGCGGTGAAAAAGGTCGTTTGCATATCCCTCTAAGCTTGCCGCTCAAAATTTTGCGCGATAGGAAAGAATGACGTACAAAAAGAAATATTGGAAATATGACTTTTGTGCATTAAATATATCCGTTATTTAATTGAATCGTCGTTTTTCCGGTGTTATAATAAAAACAAATAAGGGAGAGTTCGGAGGTAATCATGAAACTCAAAACATCGGGATTAAGAAAGATTCTAACGGTGGCAGTATCGTTGCTGCTAATGCTGGTAACGGGGACGGCATTCCTTTCTTTAAAGGGATTTTATCGCGCCGCGGCGTCGGAAAATTCGCTGCTTTATCGCTTAAACTTTGAAAATGACGCCGATATCGGCAAAAATTCGGCGGGTACGGAATTCGCGGACGCCATATTGCCCGAGGGAAATTCCTTTACCGTCGAAGAGGGTGTCAAGGGCGGAAAGGCGTTGAATTTCGTGGGCGGAACAAGAGATAAAAACTATTTATCGCTTCCTACCTCCCTCTTTGAAAACAAAGACGCGGTGACGATTTCGGGCTGGTTTTACCTTCCTTCCGGAGTGGATGCCTATCTCGGAGAAATCGGAATTTTCTCCACTGAAAATGTCGCGGCATTCCGCGCCGACCCCTATGCGAACTATCACGGAAACGCTTATATCTATTGCGTGGGAGATCCTTCGGGCATAAACCTGGATACGAAAGTCAAGCCCGTTTACGACGCTTGGTATCATATGTCTTACGTCATCGACGGAGCCGCCCATAAGTTTACCGTCTATCAAAACGGCGCGGTTGTTTTGACGACGGACCTTGCCGCCGACTTTTCCCCCAGCCAATACTGCTCCGCCGATTCCCATTTTTATCTCGGGCAATCCTCATACAGGGGATATGACGGCGAGGAAGCAAAAGACGATTATAAGGGCAAAATGAGCGATATCCGCGTTTACGGCAGCGCGTTGACGGCGGATTCTATCAAGAGCGAGTATTCTCTCGAAATCACCGATTTTTTGACGGCGGAATATACGTTCGACAGTGCGGAAACTCTTTACAAAGACAGCGTGAGAGGGTACGATCTCGCTTCCTATAAAAAAGACGCGGTATTTTCAAACGGCGCGCTGCGCCTTGCGGATGGCGCGGCCGTTCAGGCGTTCAATAAAGCCACGGGGCAGAACGATAAATTTTTCGACGGTCATGCCCGACTCACCGTGACGATGGATTTGAATATCAAGACGGCGACGGGCGAACACTGGAAGCGCGTTATGGATATGTTTATTGCGGGAGATTACCGTATCACCTACATGGCGTACTGCCCGAGAAGCAACGGAAATCTGTTTGAAATCACTTATAATAAGGGCGGCGACCACAATATGTTGGAGGACAATTCCTTCACTTTGCCCAATAATACCTGGTTCAATCTGACGATCGTTCTGGACGGCAAAAATCTGCGGGTATATTCGGACGGCACGTTGAAAGTTTCGGCGGAAACGTTGAGCGACAGACCCGATTTTTCGGGCTTTGTCTATGATCTCGCGAACAGCGAGGGCGGGAATTTCACCATCGGCTCCAATACATACGAGGACAACAACTGGATAGCCGCCGATTACGACAATATCAGAATTTACGCGGCGGCGGCGCAAAACGAGGAAGAAGTCCGCGCGGCGCGTGCGGGATATGCGAGTTATTCCCTCAAATATGACCCTAACGGCGGCGAAGGAAACGCTGTCGAAGAACTCGTCAAGGTAGGCTCTTCCGTTATCGCCGCGCAAAATCCCTTCACGAAAGAAGGATTTGCCTTCGTCGAATGGAACACGCAGGCAGACGGGAAAGGAGAGGGGTACCGCGCGGGGGAAAGTTTTGCTGTGACGGCGGATACGGTGCTCTATGCGCAGTGGACGATAGATTCCCATTTCCTCTCGTTCGATGCGAACGGCGGCAGGGGAGAGATGAATCAACAGACGATTCGTTATGAAGAAACGACGGCGATAGCCGACTGCGGTTTCGCAAAGACGGGTTATCGCTTCGCGGGCTGGAATACGCAGGCGGACGGAACGGGAACGGCTTATGCGGACAAGGCGCAGATTGTTTTGACGGAGGACATTACGCTGTATGCGCAATGGACGGCGAAGGAATATCGGGTCACCTTTAACGCCAACGGCGGCGAGGGAGTGATGGGGGCGCAGTCGCTGGTATTCGGCAAAGCGTCGGCTTTGACGGCAAACGCTTTCACCCGCCGCGGATACGACTTCGCGGGCTGGGCGTATACGGCGGAGGGGATCGCGGCGCTGAAAGACGGCGAAAGCGTGGACGGCATTCTCGAAGGCAACGACGTACAGCTTTACGCGGTGTGGACGATCGGCACCTTTACTGTGACCTTTGACGCCAACGGCGGCGACGGAAGCATGGAAAGCCTTACGGTCAAGGCGTTTTCCTTCGCGGATTTGACTGCCAATGCGTACACGAGAGCGAATTACGAATTTGTCGGCTGGGCGGAAAGCGCGGACGGCGAAGCAATATATGCGGACGGCGCGGAGATTCCCTTCAATTCGGATAAAACTTTATACGCGATTTGGAAAGAGGCGAGCGGCGGGGACAGCAGCTCGGAGGATTCCGGCAGCTCTGAAAATTCGAGCGGGTCCGACAGCTCGGAGGATTCCGGCAGCTCTACCGATTCCGTGAGCGCCGACAGTTCGACGAATGGCGCTTCCTCCCCGAGCACGGGAACGGGCTGTAAAGGTTGCAGCGGAGGAATCTCCGCGGGCGGAGTTGCCGCGGGAGCGGTGATGGCGTTGGGCGCCGCTTTACTGCTCGCAAAAAAGAATAAACGCTGAATCGAAGAGAAAATATCGGTGTAAAAGCGGAAATTTACTTGCCAAAAAGCGGAGGCGCAGCCAAAAAAAATAAAGCATTCGGAAAAAGTCCTGACGGACGGAAGTGCCGACGCGAAAAAAATTAAATGAAAAATCTCATTCGTCCGTTCTTTCCGTGCTCAGATGCAGTTCCAAAGAGTTGCTGTAATGGCGCCTCATTTCCGTGGGCGTCATTCCGAACTGCTTTTTGAATTGGCGCATAAAATACTGAGGGTTGTCGTAATGGAGGCTGATGGCGATCGATTCGACGGTGTCCGAACTGTTGAGCACCATTTGCCTCGCCTCTTTGAGCTTCTGCGCAATGATGTACTGTAAAGGCGATACGTTCAGGTATTTCTTGAACAGGCTGTGAATGTATTTTTCGTTATATCCGAACGTTTCCGCGAGAACTTTGATGGAAACGGGATGGTGCTGAAAATTGTTGTCGATGTAGCTGATGATGGAATTTAGCCGCTTATGAGGAATAGAGGGGGACTGCTGTCGGTATTCCAAGGCAATCTCGCCGATGACGGCGGTGACAAGCGCATTTCTCACCTTTTGCGTTTCTTCGGTGGTCCAGGGATATTGTTCCAGCTGATAGCTGAGGAGAAAAACGGTTTCGGGGTCTTTTAGATTGAAGTGCATGGGAAGCACGACGGTGTCTTTTCCCGTCGGTTCGTTCTTCAAATCCTTTTCGTCGACGATATAGGAGTTGCTCGGCAAAAAGAAGTGATGCCAATGCAGCTGGCAGTCGGTGGGCTTGGTGCCGTAATGCTCGATGCCCTGCGGAAGAAAGAAAATGTCGTTCTTTACGAGATGATAATCCTCCATATGGCGGATATACATTTCCCCTTCGGTGATCAGCATCAGCTCGCTTAGACTCATGGTGCGCCTTTCGTGGATATGGGCGGTGTTGCGCGCGATGCCCGATTGCGAATGCACCACCATTTTTTCAAGATTGAGTACGAGATATTTCATAAGGATATTATAGCATAAGGGTCGTAAAAAATCAATAAGGAGAGGTAAAAATGAAAACGAGTCGTAAAAACAGAGTGCTGTATACGATGCTGGCGGCTGTTTTGGGGGCGAGCATCGTCTTCCCCCGACAAGCGCTTTCGCCTCGTGCCGCCGCGGAAGAAACGGATATTTCCACCATCGGAGGGCTTCAAGTACATCTCGACGCGCAGTCGATCGCGGGCGTGAACAACGGCGCCGCGGTGGAAAAGGTGGAAAACAAAGCGGCGTCCACTTTGCAGGGGGCGGGGGACGCGGTGCAGACGAACACGGCGCGGCGTCCCGCTTATATCGCTCAGGGGCGGATAAATGGCAAACCCGCCCTCCGTTTCCAAGCGAACAGCTGTATGCAGATCGGTGCGGATACGGGATTCTATCTCGACGATATGACCGTTTTTGTCGTGGCGAATTTCAGCACCCTGCCCGAGCACGGGGAGATCCTTTCGCGCGTGGCGGTATCCGCGCCCTGGAATCATAATTGGTTTTTCAATATCGAGAACGGGCAGTTCAATTACGGCTGGTCGACGAAGAGCGGCGGGAATTATTCCTATCCTCAAAGCAAGGTCGCTTTGGCGGAAAATACTTCTTATGTCCTGTCTTCGAAAAAATCGGGAAAGAACGGGAGTCTTTCGATAAACGGCGTTTCGGCGGCGGCGTTTACGGGCTCCGGGTCCGAAAACGATCTTTCCGTGCCCGTCACTCTGGGCGGCTATAACGCGAACGACAGCTGTGTGGGCGATATAGGCGAAGTCCTTATTTTCGACCGCGGACTGACGGACGCAGAGGCTTTGACCGTGGAAAAATACCTCGAAGGGAGATGGGGAATGCAGGACGTACACGAAGGACAGCTTTCCGATATAAAGATTAAAGGCGAAACGATTTCCCGCTTCCGCGCGGACAGGACGGAATACGCCCTTTTAAAACAGGGCGCGCTGGAAAAGAGCGATATCGAATTTACGACGTGGAATGCGGCGGACACCGCGAAACTCGTTCAGGACGGGGATACCTATAAAATAGAAGTCACGGGCGCGATCACGCAGAAAAAGGTAGTGTATACATTGGATTTTCAGGCTATGAATTACGATTATAATGAAATTAAACGGTTATCCTCGAACGAAGTCAGCATAAACGACGGCTTTTGGAGCGACCTCTATAAGCAATATTCCACGTATACCGTCAATTATATGTTCGATATGTTCGATAAATCCAAGAGCTTCGACAACTTCGACAGAGTGGCGGCGGGCGAGAAGAAGGTGCTGGGGAATACGAGCGAACACGCGGCGCAGATCCTCCGTCCCGACAACGACAGGGACGTCTATAACACCACTTGGACGTGGATCAACGAGCCGTGGCGGGAAGGTCTGATCTACGAAGGGATCCGCGCGGCGGGCGAGTTCGTGACGGTGAATCGTTCGGACGCGGCCTATGAAAATTCCGTGCGGGCGCTGACGGAACGCGTAAACGGGTATATCGACAGGATCTATGCCGCCGCGTTAAAGACGACTTCCAGGGACGGCAACGGCAAGCCGATCGACGGATATTTCTCTACGTTCACCATTTTGGACAGAACCTGCGTCATCGACGAAACGGACGTCACCGCCCGTTATCATCACGACCTCTATAATTACGGATGCCTGACGGAAGCCGCGGTGTATTGGTACAATGCCACGGGGGACACCCGTCTGCTGTTCGCCGCCACACGTTTCACGGAATTTCTCATCGATTACATAAACGGGCGTGACGGTTTTCAGGGCTATAAAGTCGTCCCCCCGCACGAACTTCCCGAGGAAGCGCTCCAAACTCTTTACGACCTTTATAAGAGCGATCCCGATCTCGTGACGCTGATGGAAGAAAAATATTCCAAAGTAGACGGATTATCGGGCGAGGACAGATATTATGACCTGAAAATCCGCCTGGAAGAATATAAGAAAATAGCTGCTTCCTGGATCACGGACAGGGGAAACAGCGAAGGCAGATACAACGAAACGAATTACGGCGTATACGCGCAGGATAACGTTTCCTATTCCGAACTTACGGAAGCGCTCGGGCACGCCGTTCGCGCGAATCTTTGGTACAACGGCATCGCCTATATCGGCAACAGGCAGGAAAATGCAGGCTTCGTAGAGGCGGCGAGAAGCATCTGGCAGAATATCGTTTCCTCGCAGATGTACGTGACGGGCGGCACGGGCAGCACCAATGACGGCGAAGAAGCCTACGGGGGGACCGATCAGCTTCCTCACGACGGGTACTGCGAAACGTGTGCCTCCGTCGCAATGGCGTTTTTCAGTCAGAATATGTTTGATATTTTCGGCACCGCGGAATATATCGACGTGGTGGAAAAGGAAATGTATAACGGCATTTTAGGCTGTTTGGGGCTGGACGGAAATTCCTTCTATTATACCAATCCCATGGTGTCCGACGACTACACCCGCCCCATGTTCTCCAATGCGACTCCCTGTTGCGTGCCGATGTATCTCAAATATTATTCGGAACTTCCCGAGATCCTCTACGCCAAGACGGACGACACCCTTTTCGTCAATCAGTTCGTTTCGAGTTCCGCGCAGACCCGACTCGGAGAAAAATCGGTGTCCGTGATTCAAAAGACGGATCTCCCGAACGGCGACAAGGCGCTCCTCTCCGTGACGGCGGACGGCGAATTTACTTTGAAATTGCGTATGCCTTCCTGGGCGAGCGGGGTAAGCGTAAAAGTCAACGGCAAAGCGATCGGGGCGAAAGCGGGCGCGGACGGGTATATCGACGTGGCGGTGAAGGCGGGCGAAACGCTCGTGGAAGCGGTGTACGAAAAGGAGATTCTCAGAGTGCATCAGGACTATGCCGATGCAAACGAGGGCATGGTTGCGATTCAATACGGTCCCTTCGTCTATTGCGCCGAGGAAACGGACAACACGTTCTCCCGCTTCGGCAACGCGCTCGCCAATCCTCAGCTGACCCTCTCTTCCTCCGCGGCGATCAGGGTGGAATACACCGAAACTGTTTTCGCAATCAAGATCGACGGCAAGACGAAAACGCCTATCGGGGTGAACCTCCTCAAAGCGAACGCGGGCATCGGGGCAGTGGATGTGGAATTGACTCTCGTCCCTTTCTATCTGCGCGGCAACCGCGAAAAAGGATATATGAAGGTGTGGTTTAACGAAAGCGTTTCTTAAAACGAGTCTGTAAACGAGGGGAAAGGGCGTCTTTGCGGCGCCCTTTCTCAATCGGCGTCGGGCGGCGCCTTTGGGAGAGCGGCTATGAAAAAGGGAATTGTTTTTTCAATCGAAGAGTTCGCGGTATTCGACGGACCGGGAATACGGACGACCGTCTTCTTCAAGGGATGTCCCATGCGATGCAGCTGGTGTCATAATCCCGAGGGCTTGTCGGCAAAGCCGCAGCTGATACGCAATCCAAACGGGTGCCTCCGTTGCGGAAGGTGCGAAAAAGTGCTTGCAAAAGAGATTTCCTCCATCACCGACGAGGATCTCTCGGTGTGCCCGAAAAAGCTCCTGCGCGTTTCGGGAAAGGAATACACCGCCGGGGAACTTGCGGACCTGCTCCTGAAAAACGAGGATATTTTGAGAATGAACGAAGGCGGCGTTACGTTCAGCGGCGGTGAATGCCTGATGCAGACGGAATTTCTTTTGGAAACGCTCCGTTTCCTTGACGGACGGCTGCACACTGCGATAGAAACGGGCGGCTGCGTGGACCCGGCGGATTTTCAAAGGGCGGTGGAGAAAATAGACTTTGTCTTTTTCGATTTGAAAATCAGAAACGAAGAAAAGGCGCTTCGATATACGGGGCGGGACACCCGCCTGATCGATCGCAATTTCGAGATTTTGAAAAAGAGCGGCAAGCAATTCGTCGTGCGGATGCCTTTGATCCCTTCGGTGACGGATACTGCGGAGAATTATGCGCGTGTTGCCGAAAGAGTAAAAGGGAGCGGCGCTTTGAGGGTAGAGCTACTTCCCTACAATCGATTTGCAGGCAGCAAGTATGCGTTGATCGGAGAAAAGTACTCGCCCGGCTTCGATGAAAAGAAGAGCCCTGTCGTCGATCTGGAAATTTTCCGCAGGAACGGGATAGAGGCAACTGTGTTTTGAGGTGAGAAAATGACGGACAGAATCAAGAAAATTTACGACAGACTGTTGAAAAGGGACTATCGCGCTCTGAGGACGGGAAAAACGCCCAATTGCGCGGAGGAGTTCGCGCGCGAACAGCTTTCTCTTCCCCGTCGGGCGGGAAAACGGCTTTTAAAGCTCGCGGAAGCGGAAACCGCCGTAGTGTTCGAAGGGGACAGGATAGGATTTTTGCGCACCGTCCGGGAAATTCCTTCGATTTTGACCGCGGCGGAAGAAAACGCTCTTAAAAAGTCGCGCTATATTTTCGATAACGGCGGCGTAGGCAATATTTCTTCCGATTACGGGCAGACCCTTTCCACGGGTTTGGAGAAGAAAAAAGAGGAGATTTCCGAGGCGTTGAAAAGATACGAATTCGGGAGTGAAGAGCGCGAAGAATTGACTGCGATGCTCGATTCGATAGACGCCGCTTATCTGTTGGCGGAAAAATATCGGACGGCTGCGCGGGAAAGGGGGTGCCCGGAGCTGGCGGCGGCGCTCTCTTCCGTTCCCGCGTCGGGCGCGAAGAGTTATTACGAGGCGTTGGTGTTTCTGCGCTTTTTAAACTTCATGCTGTGGCTCAACGGCAATAAGCACAATACGCTGGGCAGATTCGACGTCTATATGTACCCCTTTTATAAAAAGGATATCGAAAACGGAACGCTGACGCGCGAAGAGGCGTTGGAACTTACCGAGGAGTTCTTTATTTCCCTCAACGCGGACGCGGATCTTTATCCCGGAATCCAACAGGGGGACAACGGACAGAGCCTGATGCTGGGCGGCGTCGATAAAGACGGGAAAGAGGTGTTCAACGATTTGAGCCGCTTATGCCTCGAAGCTTCTTTGGAATTAAGACTGATCGATCCGAAAATCAATCTCCGCGTCGATTCGCGGACCAAAGACGAAATTTTTTGCCTGGGAACGAGGCTCACCAAACAGGGGCTCGGTTTTCCGCAGTACTCGAACGACGACGTGGTGATTCCCGCGCTCGTGGAAATGGGGTACGATTTGGAGGACGCGCGCGATTATACGGTGGCTGCGTGCTGGGAATTCATCGTCCCCGGCAAGGGCATGGACATCCCCAATATCGACGCGCTGAACTTTCCGCTCCTCGTCAATCGGGCATTGGAAACGGCTGACGAAACCGCAGCCGATTTCGATTCGTTTTGGGAGAGCGTCAAAGGGAACATTTTTTCCGAAACCGAACGGATCGCGCAGTCGGTGAAAAACATTTTTATACTGCCTTCGCCTTTTCAAAGCCTTTTGATGGACGGCTGCATAGAGTCCGCGCGGGATATTTCGGAGGGCGGGAAATATAATAATTACGGAGTTCACGGCGCGGGACTGTCCAATGCCGCGGACGCTTTGGCGGCGATTAAAAAGAATGTATTTGATGAAAAAACGATCAGCCTGACCGATTTGAAAAAAGCCTTGAAAGCAAATTTTATAGGATATGAAGCGGAACGAAATTTACTGCTTGCCGCGCCCAAGGCGGGCAATAACGACGATTTTGCGGACAATTTTGTCGTCGGGCTTCTGGATTCCTTTTCGAAGGCGTGCGCCGAACAGAAAAACGAGCGGGGCGGCACTTTCCGCGCGGGAACGGGCACGGCGATGTATTATGTGTGGTGTTCGCAAAGCCTCGGCGCGACGGCGGACGGCAGAAAGAGCGGGGAGCCGTTCAGCGCTAACTATTCTCCCTCCCTCGGCGTCGCGACGAAAGGGGTGTTGTCCGTGATCCAATCCTTTACGAAAGCGGATTTAAAAAAGACCTGCAACGGCGGACCGCTGACTCTCGAATTTCACGACACCGTGTTCCGCAACGACGAAGGACTGCATAAGGTGGCGGCGCTCGTCAAGACGTTCATTTTAAAAAAAGGACACCAATTACAGCTGAACTCCGTCAACCGCGATATCCTTCTGGATGCGAAAATACACCCCGACGCGCATAAAAATCTCATCGTGCGGGTGTGGGGATGGAGCGGCTATTTCAACGAACTGGATCCCGAATATCAGGAACACGTCATTAGACGCCTCGAATATCTGCAATAAAGACGATGTCGTCAGGAAGAATGTGCGAACGATTTTCCGACAGAAACGGGCAAAGAAATTTTGAAAAAATCCGCAAATCGGCGCGCCCATACTTGCGGCGATGCGGTGCGCGGGCGGGAAGGTCTGAAAAATGACAGAGCCGCCGAAACGAAAGGGAGCGTCGGTTTGTGAAAGGGATAAAAAATAACCCTGAAATACCGCCGCGGGAGAGAAGAGCCGGATACTTAACGATCGGGGATGCGCGAAAGACAACTTTAATTATAAGGGGAAAAAAGCCGTTCCCCCCTCTCGCTGACTGCCGCCGCTCCCTGCAAGTTCCTTTTGAACACGCGACTTTGCGGCAGCGGAAGCAGGACAGGGGGACCGCAAAAAAAATTTTTGGAAAATTTAAAAAAAGGCTTGACAAGCCCTCATTTATGTGCTACTATTATTACAGAAAATGTAAACGTATACATAGGGGAGTTGTCATGCAAGGAAAAAAGTCTGTAACCATCAACGACGTAGCGCGGGTTGCGGGCGTATCTAACGCGACAGTTTCCCGTTATATCAATAATAAGACTTTTGTAACGGGAGAAAAAGCGGAAAAGATCGAACAGGCAATTGAAAAATTATCTTATAAGCCCAATCGTATCGCGCGGGGATTGAAGATGCAGCGCGCCATGCAGATCATGGTGGTGGTGCCGGACATCCGCAATCCCTACTATGCGGGAATGTATGCCACCGTACAGCGGCTGGCAAACAACAGGGGCTTCACCGCCATCCTTTTTAATACCAATGAAGAGGAAAAAAAGGAGCTGGAAGCGATAAGGCTCGTCACGGAACTCGGGTGCGACGGTTTGATTTTCTGTTCCACGTCGGACAACGAGGATATTATTTGTCAATTGCAGGCGCTGGATATTCCCGTCGTTACGTCCAATACTTTCGGTTCGATGATTTTCGATACCGTACACGGCATTAAGAGCGGTCAGGGCGTATATCTGGGGACCTCTCATCTCATCGAATACAATCACGTGAAAATTGCCTATGCGGGAGGCACGCCTCACTCCATTCTCAATAAGCGCCGCCTTTCGGGATACGAACGCGCCATGCGGGAACACAAGCTCCCCATCAAGAAAGAATACGAATTTGCGGGCGCGTTTACCGTACAGGGAGGAATCGCCGCGGGGGAATACTTTTGCCGCCTGCCCGAAATGCCCACGGCTGTCGTCTGCGCAAACGATATGATTGCCATCGGCGTGATGCAGTATCTGCAAAGGATCGGAAAACGGGTGCCCGAAGACGTCAGCGTCGTGGGAATGGATAACGTGGAATATGCCGAATATTTCAATCCCTCCATCACCACCGTCAGCAACGACAGTTCGGAATTTGCCGATAAAGCGATGGATCTCTTATTCAGTCGTATCGACGGCTCCTATGAAGGCAAACCGCGCGAATGTCTTTGCGACAGACGCCTGATCGTCAGAAACTCTACTCGACGGATATAATTTTTACCTTTCACAAATAGGGTTTTATTTTTTCTAAAAAATGTAAACGTATACAAATGAATGTAAACGTATACAATAATGCTGGGGAGAGTGCGGAGCGAAGAGAGCTGTTTTAAGCCGTTCAAAGGAAAGCGGCGAAAAGAATAGTGCCGAGGAATTTCTATTTATATCAAGTCAGAAAGCAGTCCGTAGGGGGAGATTTCGGACGCTAAGGAAAAAGGAAGAGAGGAAAGCGTTTCTCTTACTCTCGCGGGCGGAAGCTTCCCGATGGGAAAGAAGGGACGTTAAAAGGTCGTTTTTGTCGTCAAGAATAAGTGATCGTCAATCATATTCGAAGGAGTATAGTATGAAGAAATTATTATCCAAACTGATTTGCTGCACGATGGCAATAGGAATGTCCCTGACCGTTTTGGCGGGCTGCGGCGGAAAGGAGGATCCCGCCAAAGGCAAGACAAAGGTCATCTTTTGGAGTCCGGTATTTTCCGAAACGCAGACGCACGTGTGGATGAAGAAATACACGGATCTTTACAACGAAACGAATAAAGACAACGTCTATATCGATTTGTCGATTATTCCCGAGGACGTATGGGATCAGAAATTAAAGGCGGCGCAGGAGGACGGCACGGCGCCCGAGATCATTTTCGTTAATTATGCGGAGATCCCCTCCAAGGCAATGCTGGGCAATTATACGGCGCTGGACGAGTATATGTCCGCGGGCGTTTGGGAGGACTTGACGGAGAATGTGCAGGAGATGGTGGAAGTGCAGGGAAAACATTACGTCTACCCCGCGTTTATCGAGCCGTACTCCATGCTCTTTTACAGCAAGAGCGCCTTTGAAGAAGCGGGGCTCGATCCCAACGCGCCGCCAAAGTCCTGGGAGCAGATGTACGAATACGCCAAAAAGCTCACAAAACCGAACAGGTACGGTATCGAAATGCCTGCGGCGAAAGAGCTGGGCTGGGTGATGTGGGGCTTTCAGGCGATGAAAGGGGAGTACCTTCTCAACGACAACTGGGATACGGCGGACGTCAATAACGATTATTATAAAGATCTGTTTAACGTATTCAGAAAAATTTATCAGGAAAACCTGACCATACGGGTGGCGAACAGCAGCTATAAGGAAATCACGCCGCTCGGACAGGGCAAGGTGGCGATGCAGCTGAGCGGCTCGTGGGCGATGGGACAATTGAAGAGCGACTATCCCGAAAAAGTGAACGATATCGGCTTTGCGGTGTGCCCCACGCGCGACGGCGTCACGGAGGGCGTCACCACGGCGGCGCTCGGCGGCTGGGGATTTTCGATGGACGGCAAGGCGGCGCATCCTGAGGAAGCGGGAAAATTCATCGAGTGGCTGCTTGCGGGAGATCCCGAATACGTCTACGAATTTATCAAAGAACTCGGATTTTCCAAATTCGCCGCGCGCAAGAGCGTAGACGAGCTTTTAAATACGCGCGAGGAATCGAAAAACGACGCTTTCCGTACCTTTACGGCGGAAAAAGTGATGCCCTATGCCGTGGCGGAGCCTTGTTATCCGTGGGCGATCAGCAAGGAATTTGCCGATTCGTTGAACGCCGTGGAAATTATGGCGACGATAGACGTCAACAAGACGCTGGCTTCTTTGCAGTCGAAATTGCAGGGTATCGTAGAATCGGACTCTCTTGCGGGCACCAATCCGCGCAAGAGCGCACAGGAGTAACCTATGGCGACGAAAACGGGAAAAAATTTCACAGGGAAGAGAGAAGACGCGATCACCGCATACCTGGTATTGCTCCCGTCCTTTATTTTGCTGGTTACGTTCGTCATCGTGCCTTTGATCATCTCCGTCGTCAACAGCTTTTACGACCGCAGCGCGTATATGGACGCGGTGTGGAAGGGGATGGGCAATTATAAGAAAGTGCTCACCGATTCGAAATTCTGGAAGGCGATAGGCGTGGGACTGAAATTTATCCTCGCCATCGTGCCTATCCAGCTCGTGCTTGCCTTTTTCATCGCGCATTTGGTGATGCAGCTGCCCAAGCACCTGTCTTCTTTCGTGAAGGTGGCGGTATATATGCCCTGCCTGCTTTCGGGCATCATCGTCGGCGCGATCTTTTCGTATATTTACGCTTCGGACGCGGGCGGATTTTTAAATCATCTTTTGGGAAAGTTCGGCGTTTCTCCCATCGGCTGGACGGGCGAGCCAGATTGGGCCCTCTTTTCGGTGGCGGTGGCTGCGATCTGGAACGGATTGGGCTACACCACCTTGGTGATGCTGGGCGGACTTTTGGATATTCCCAAGGATTACTATGAGGCGGCAAAGCTGGACGGCGCGGGATTTTTCGCGCAGATGTTCCATATCACCATTCCCTGTATGCGAAACCTCGGCGTTTACCTGCTGGTGTCTAGTTTCGTTTCCACCTTTCAGCTCTTCGAACTTCCCTTCGTTTTGACGGGCGGCGGACCTTTGGATATGACGCAGGGACCCGTGGGGTATCTCTACTATCATTTCACCTGGGACGATACGCTGGGTATGACCTATGCGGGGTCGGTGTTGGTGGCAATCGTTTTGACGGGCATTTCTTCCGTCGTGTTCCGCCTCGTCAATTCCGAAAAATCCATGGATTGAGGTGAGGAATATGCGTAAAAAAATAATTGCAGGCGCGTTGATCGCCTTGGGATTGGCGCTGGCGTGCATAGGGATCTTTCCCTTTTTGTGGATGGCGATCTCAGGCTTTAAAGCCAAGACAGAAGTGCTGGCGACGCCTTTTCAGTTTTTCCCTTCCGAATGGAAATTCGAGAATTATAAACTGCTCTTCACCTATCAGAATCTCGACTATTCAAATCCCGATTACTATCTCTTTCCCCAAGGCTCCTCCTTTGTGGGGGCGATCGGACTGACGCTCGCCGTCGCGCTGACGGCGCTGGTATTGAGTCTGTTCGTCAACTCCTCCGCCGCCTACGTTTTCGCTCGGCTGGAATTTCCGTTTAAAAAAATTATCTGGGCGATCTATGCGGTGACGATGTTCGTTCCGAACATTGCGATTTTAATTCCCTGCTTTCAGGTGGTCAGCAAACTGCATATGACGAATAACGTCGTCGCGCTGATCCTGCCCGGCGTGGTGTATGTCTGGTCGATTTTCTTTTATCGGCAGTTTTATCTCGGTATGCCCACCTCCTTGGAGGACGCGGCGAGGATAGACGGCTGCGGCAGATTCAAAATCTATCTCGATATTTTCCTGCCCATGTCCGCGACGCCCTTCGTCATTATGGGGATCAGCGTGTTTCAGGGATACTGGAATTCCTATCTCTGGCCCGCGATGGTCGTCAGCGATCCCGCTCTCTATCAGATCAATCAACTGGTGGTGTACCTAAAACCGGACAGAGCCATTCCCTGGCATCTCCTCATGGCCGCCTCCACGATCGTGTGCATTCCCCTGATTATTTTGCTGCTGATCTTACAGCGCTATATCTTACAGGGCATTAAAATTACAGGTGTAAAGTAAACGTTTATGAAAATAACCGACAAAATCGTAGAACAAATATACGCGGGCTGGCTGGGCAAAGCCGTCGGCATCCGCTACGGGGCGCCCGTGGAAATGTGGTCGGCGGAACAGATTGCCGAAAAATTCGCGGGGAAGGAGGGATATTTCGTCGATTACCGCGATTTTGCGGCGGACGACGACAGCAACGGTCCCATCTTCTTTTATAAGGGCTTTGCCGACTGTCCCGATTCGAAAAACGTCACTTCCGCCGAGATCGGGGAAGGATGGCTGAATTACGCGCCCTATCTTCACGGCTTTTATTGGTGGGGCGGCTATGGCGTCAGCACCGAGCATACCGCGTATCTCAATATGAAGCGGGGCATCCTTCCGCCTCGCAGCGGCAGTATGCTGCAAAACGGCAAATTGATGGCGGAACAGATCGGCGGACAGATATTCAGCGACGTATGGGGATTGATCTATCCCGGCGAGTATGTCGCGGCGGCGGACCTGGCCGAGAAAGCCTCCCGCGTTTCCCACGACGGAAACGGCGTCTACGGCGGAAGATTCGTCGCGGCGTGCATTTCGGCGGCGTTTACGGCGAAGAGCGTCGGGGAAATTCTCCGAGCCGCCCTCTCGACGATTCCCGAAGAGTCCGATTACGCGAAAATGACGAAAGAGCTTCTCCGCATTTATCGGGAGGGCGGTACGCAGGCGGAATGTTTCGCCTATATCCGCAAACGCTATTGGAAAGAGGATTTCGGGGGAAACTGCCACATCATTCCAAACGCCGCGATCATGGTGATGGCGATGCTGTACGGGGAGGGGAATTTCGAAAAAACTTTGAAGATCGCCAATTACAGCGGCTTTGACACCGACTGCAACGTGGGAAACCTCGGCGCTATTTTCGGCGTGTTCTGCGGTTTGGACAGTATCGGGGAAAAATGGCTCCGTCCCGTCAACGATACGACGCTGTGTTCGTCCGTACTGGGCGCGTCGAACATCGTGGATATTCCCACCTTTGCAAAGCGGCTTGCCGCAAAGGCGGTAGAGCTGAGCGGGGAAAAATACGAGGGCAGGTACGAGCTGAACGCAAAAGACATGGATTTTGATTTTGCTTTTCCTCAAAGTACGCACGGCTTTCGCTCCAAAACGGGCATTTTGGAAAATGTGGGCGGCGGTCTGCGCCTTTGCGATGGCGGTCCTTCCGAAACGTTCATAAAGACCTATTACGGCAAAGAGGATCTGCACGACAATCGTTACGATCCCTGTTTTTCGCCCGTGGCGGTGCCCGGAAATACGCTGTATGCGGAAGTGGAGTGCGGAAAGGGAAATGCGCGGCTCTTTTACCGCGACAGACATACGGGAAAGGTCGTCTGTTCCGAAAGCGGCAGCGGCAAATTGTCGTTAAAAATCGACGCCGACCGCGAGGCGCTGGTGGACAGGGTAGGGATACTCTCGGACGGCGAAACGATATTGCGGCGGTTTAAAATAACGGGAAATGCGGATTATCGCGTGAATTTTTCCCGCGAATACGTCGAGGATTACAGCCTCGAACACAAAGAAGTCAGTCAATGCACCTATTTTAAAGGGCTTTGGACGCTGGAAGAGGGCTGCCTTTTCGGGCGCTGCTGCGACGAGGGCGAACTGTATACCTCCCTTCCCATGAGGGATTACACCCTGCAAACGAGAATGACGCTGTGTTTGGGCGACTGCGCAGGCGTGCTCGTTCGGGTGCAGGGAGCGGCGCGCAGCTACGGAGTGGTCTTTACGCAAGGAGAAATGCGGCTGGTGAAAAAGTCGAGGGGAAAGCGCGAGCTTCTCGCTTCCGCCGTCTGCCCGTACAGGGCGGGGGAGGCCTTCGAGGTGCGGGTGCGGGCGCAGGGCGATCGGCTGTCGGCGGAGGCGTGCGGCGCCGCGCTGGAATACACGGATAAAGGCGGGTACTCGCAGGGCTGTATCGGCGCTCTCGTTTTGAACGGCAGCGTCTTGAAGATAGAATATTTCGACGTTAAGGAAACAGGAGGAATTTGACATGAAACAAAAAAGACTGCTTAGTGCGCTGTGCGTCGCGTTAGCGGCAAGCTGCTTTGCGCTGACGGCGTGCGGCGGCAATCCGTCCGCGTCCTCGAATGATTCACAAGGCGGCGGCTCGTCGGACGGATACGAGCATATCTCCTCGTCGGCGTTGCCTAAAACGACTTCCGTTTTGTCTTTGGACACCTATCGCGACAAAGTGAAGGGCGCCCTCGTGGGCACCATGGCGGGAGTGGGATACGCCTATCCCTGGGAATTCAAATCCAAACTGTGGATAGAGGATTCCCGTCTGCCCGGCTGGACGACAAAGACGGAAATAGAAGGGTATAATCAGGACGATTTGTATCTTGCCGTTTCCGCCATCGAGGCCCTCGACAGGCTCGGACTCGACGCCACCGGCAAACAGCTGGGGATCGATATGTATAACCGCGATTTCGAGTATTGGAACGGCTCCAACAACGACGCCATGGAACGCGGCTATGCGCCCCCTTACGCGGGATATCCCAAATATTCGGCGGGCGGGGATCTGACGACGTGGTTCCCCGACGGAAATTCCTATCAGTGCGGCGCCTCTTTCGGCGGACTTCTCGGACTGAATATGACGGGATATTCCAACGAGATCGTGGAGCGGTTTGCCGAGATCTGCACCTATGGCGACGGCATTTACGGGGCGCAGGTCATCGCCGCCATGTACGGCGAGGCGTTCTTTACGGACGACGTCCGAAAGATCGTGGAAACGGGGCTTGCGGCGGTGCCGCAGGATTCCTGGACGGCGCTGGTAATCAAGGACACCCTCGCCAAGCACGACGGCGGAAAGACCGCGCAGGAAACTTTCGAGTTTATTTACGGAAAATATGTCCTGAACAACACGGATGTGGAATATCAATGGATTCCCTGGCCCAGCGGCGGCATTCTTTTAGACGCGAAGATGTGCACGGCGTTTACCGTCATAGGGCTTCTCTACGGCGAAGGCGATCCGCTGAAATCGGCGAAGATCACCGTCCAGTGCGCCAACGACGCGGATTCCACGGCAGCGGCATCCTTCGGCATCATCTCCGCCATCACGGGCTACGACAAGATGGAGTCGGTCTATAAGCAGGGCATTACGGAAAAACAGCAGTTCAAATACACCAACATGACGGTGGATAAGACGGCGGACACCTGTGTGGAACTGATCAAGAAGATCGTCCCCGCGCAGGGCGGAAAGGTGGCGTATGTGGACGGAACGCTCAGCCTCGTCATTCCCGAGGGGGCGAAGAGGGCGGAGATCGGCGCCTACAAAAACAGCAAAAATCCGGAGCCTATGGAGCGCGTCACGTATACGGAAGAAGAGATGGAAAAGATGCGCGTATTGCAGGACCCCGGATTCGAGCGCCACGTGACGTATAGATATACCGATTTGAACAGTACGCCCCATAACAACTGGACGACGACGGCGAACGGCAGGGTAAAGGCGGAAAGCATGAAAGAGGAAGCGTATACGGGCATGACCTGTATGAAGCTGACGGGCGCAAAGGGCTGGCAGGACATTTCGCAGTCCGTGGAGCTGAAAGCGCAGACAAATTACACTCTTTCCTGCATGGTGCGCACAAACGACGCGTTTTCCTCGAAGATCACGCTGTTTGCGAAGGCGGGGGACGCCACTATCCGCAGCAAGGATTTCGAAAAGTGCGGCGAATGGACGAAAATCACCATCAATTTCAAGACGGGAAACCAAACCGTCGTCACGATAGGGGCGGGCTTTACGGGTTCGTCCTCGTCGGAGATTCTCAGGGTAGACGATTTTGAATTATTCAAAATCTGAAATTATAAAAAACAGGAGGAATGTTATGAAAAACTTTGGAAAGAAGGCGGCCGGGATCGCATTGACGCTGTCCTTCGCACTGACGTGCGCCGCCTCGGCGTTCGGGGGCAAACTCGGCGCAAAAGCCGCGACGGTGAGCGAGGACACGTCCTCTCTCACCACGTCCAATCTGATGGAAGACGGCGGGTTTGAAGGCGTGACCAAGGAGGATACGGGCGCATGGACGATCGACACGACCTCTTCCGCAGCCAAGGGCGGCTCGTGGGATCTGGTGGCCGACGAAGACGTTTACGCGGGGGAAAAGGCGGTCAAGCTGGTGGCGCCCGGCAACTCGGGAAACTATCCCGAAGTGGCGCAGGTGGTGGACGTGTACGCCAATACGGATTACGTGCTCTCCTTCCGCCTTCGCAGCGCCAGCTCGAATCTGGGCAGCGCCAATATTTATTTCGGCTTTGCCAGCGAATCGCGCGAGGACGAGAAAATATATGTACAGCAGCATCGCTGGGCGGACAATATCATCGATACGAACCGCGCGGTGAAAGACGAGGACGGGGCGTGGGCGTATTATAACGGATACAGCTTGTTTTCGGGCGTGTTCAATACGGGCAATCACACCACTCTTCGCGCGTTTATCCGACTTCAAAAAATGACGGCGTATATCGACGACGTTTCGCTTACGCTCGCGGAGAAGGTGATTTCGCCGGGCAGCGAAAACCTGCTCAAACAGCCCGGATTCGAAGGCTCCGACGCCGAAAATAAGGAGGTGTGGGAAGCGGATTCTACGGGAGGAATGGGATACGGCTTCGACACCGTGCCCGCCGGACTCGTCCCCTCGGGGTCCGAGCTGCAAGATAAGAACAGCGAAGGCAAAAAAGCGATGTATCTCGTCGCGGACGCGGGCGTCGTGGACGGCGAGATCTTTGTAAAACAGAAAGTGACCGTGGAGCCTAATTCCCATTACGCGCTGTATGCGTCCGTTTCCAAATGGACAAACGAATTCAGCGATATCACTTCGGGAGCGATCGGGATCAGCGGCATCAAGGCGGACGGGACGGAAGAGAAACTCGCTTCCAATTCCTTAAAGGGCGAGGACATTTCGGTGACGAGATACACCATGCTCTCCGCGCAATGCAACGTGGGCGAATACACGGAAGTATACGTTTACTTTCACTGTAAAGTGGCGCAGTCCGCCGGCTCCTACGGCGTCGGACTTTACGTGGACGACGCAAAATTCTTCAAGGCGGGTTACGATCTGCCCGAAGGAAAAACAGATCTTCTTTCCAATGGGAATTTTGCGGAAGGCGAAGAGGACTGGTGGCTTCTCGGCGGGAACAGTCAGGTCGGCGTCGAAGACGGCAAAGGATTTTCCAGCGGCAAAAACGTCTGGCTGAGCCAATGGAACGCCGGCGACGGCATCTGTCAGGTGGTGGAACTGAAAGCGGGACAATTGTATAAAGTGACGGCGCGCGTCCGTCCGTACGTGATCAGCGGCGCGAGCACTATGTACGATAGTCTTTACAGCCCCATCGTCCTCACGGCGACTCCCGCCGCGCAGGGCGACGACGGCGTGACCGAAACGGGAGAAGTGGAAGCGCGTGCGGCGTACCGCATGGAAAGGGACAACGCCTATGTGCCCGTATCCCTGATCTTTACGCCGAAGGCATCGGGAACGTATAAAATTTTCATCGGTTTCGACGGGACGGCGGATCCCGCGCTCGGATTCCAGGGCGGCTTACAAATCGGATCCGTATCCATGTACGAAACGAGCGAAAAGGAATTGTCCGTCATCATCGACGACGGCGGCGAAACCGAGGCTCTCGTCAATACTTCTGATAAAATCGTCATTGAAGGCACCTCTATCACGCTCAGCGAAGAGATGACCGCGGAAAAATTCGAGGAATTCGTCTATGCGGGCGAGGGATACGCAATGGCGCTTCAAAAAGCGGACGGCAGTGCGCTTGCGGGCACGGATACGCTGACCACGGGCTGCAAACTCGTCCTTTCCAAAGACGGCGAAACGGTGGAAACGTACACGATCACGGCTCCTTCGGGCGGCGGCGCTTCCGACGATTCGGGGAGCGGCACTTCCAGCGGACCTAACGACAACTCTTCGGGAAGCGGCGGCTGCGGCAGCAACCTGATTTTCGGGGGCGGCATGGCAGCGATGAGCGCGCTTTTGCTGGCCGGCGGAATCATTCTTTTCAAGAAGCGCAAGGCACAGAAATAAAATCCGAAAAAGCTTAACAATCAGCCCTCCGAAAATATCGGAGGGCTTGCTCTTTTGGAAAAACAAATCGGGAAAAAGACGTCGTTCGCCCGCGCCTGAAAGGGAAAAGGCACCTCGGGCGGAAGATGTGAAGATAGACGGCAAAATAAAAAACGAGCGCAAAAAATTCCCTAAAAAGAGAATTCGGAAGATTGCGGGATGTTCGTGAAAACCATGGTTTGGAAATTTCGGCCAAAGCAAGGAGGCGTTTTGCGGATACGTTTTTTGCGAGCCTCAGCCGTTTAGTTGTTTTCGTAGATGGCGGTAAAGACGATTCCCTGGTTATAATCCCCGAATTTATCGCCGAAAATATTAAATCCCCCCAAATGTTCCGCGTCCTTTTTGACTCCTATTTTTAGAGTCGTGCGATTTCCCTTCGTCAGATTAAGACCGCCGAGTTTTACGCGCTTGTTGACGAGTTTTTCATTCAGATACACGCCTCGTTCGCGTATGCTCACCGTCGTAAGCAGTCCGTATTTCGTACTTTCGGGAAACCACCACGGCGGTGTGTATTTCCCGTAGCGGTCGCCGTAATCTCCGGGACAGGTAAACGTGCAAAGCTCCGTGTCGTTTATCCAAAAAGTAATATCGCTGGGATATTCGTTGTTGTACCCCATCGTTTCGGAACACAGTTCCGCGGAAAAATTTATTTCCGAGAGTTTTCCCTTTATTGCGTAATCGTTGGGAACGGCATACAGAAGATACCCGCTGTATCTTGACCAGATGATCTGCGCGTCCCGCCGTTCGGGAATAAACGTTCTTCTCGGCTCGTCTTCCATAATGTGCTGCCGCTCGGTGGCGATTCCGCAGTAGGGAGAAAAATCGGCGTCGATATAATCTCCGATATTGATGCTTTGCGAATAGGGAACAAACGCCCGTTGATTGCCTCCGTCCACTTGCCGAAGCCGTAAGATAAGAGTTTTGGGAAGCGCGTAACTATACCATTTGAGAGTCCCTTTCCGTTTGGTGGAAAAGTCTATCGTGATCAGCTGCGCGTCTTCGAGAACGCGAAGATGAAACGCGGCGGAAGACAAGGGCAGATCCAATTCCGCCGCGATTTGGGAAAGCAGCATCGGCTTCTTGTTCAGCATATGCAGAATCTGGATTCTGACGGGCGCCGTCAACGCTCTTCCCACGAGGGATATATCGTTTGTGCATTCGGGATTGTCGATTTCCAACACCCTGTTTTTGTTGACTCCGTTGGTAAAACGCAATGCGTCTTCTTCGAATTCCATCCGTTTCTTTCCTCCGTTGGTACAGTATAAGTGTAACATATTGGCAAATAAATTGCAATAATTTACACTTGAATTGTGGTAAATTCAATGATATAATGGAGATAATCCATCATTATATAATTCTGCCCAGAGGAGGGAAATTATGAAAAAACTCTTTATTTTTCTCACGTCGTGCGCGGTCGCGCTTACCCTGGTAGGGTTTAACGCCTGCGGCGGCGGAGAGGAATCCTCGAAAACCCCTTCGCAATCTTCGGAGGAACGAAAATACTCCGTTTCGTATTCCGCGGGAGGCGGAACGGGAGAGGCGCCCGCCGAAAGCAGTTATGCGGCGGGGACAGTCATTTCTCTCGCGGTCAATCCTTTCGTCTATGAAGGATATGACTTTGCAGGCTGGCTGTTGGGAGAAACTCTGTACGCGGCGGAGGCGGAGTATACCGTTCCCGAAAGGGACACCGTCTTTACGGCGAAGTGGGAGGCATCGCAGGCGCCCGATCCCGCGCCTTCCTTTACGCGGGAAAGCTATGAATACGATCGACTGGGCGGAGCCGCGCTGGAACTTCCGCTCGATCTGGACGGCGCGCAGCTGTTTTATGTGGAAGTGGATGGGGAATTGCTGTCCTCCGCTCTTTATACTTACGACGATGCCAAACAGGCGCTCGTCATAGAAGACGAGTTCGTTTTGACTCTCGAATTGGGAGAACATCGCGTTTTGGCGGTTACCGACGCCGAAACGGAAGAGGACGTCGTCTGCACCGTCAAAATTATGCAGTCGTTAAAGACGACGTTCGACGAGGAAACAAATAAGGCCTTCGTATACGGAAAGGATGCGGGAGTGACTTATTTTGTCGGGTATAACGGTACGACGCCCGTAAAATTGATGCAGGGAGAGATAGAAATCGATGCGCGGTATTATGAGTACGACGAAGATTCGTTTACCGTAAAAGCGGAATGGCTGAGCCTGAATTATAAGAGTACGGAATACAGATTGTACCTTTCCAATAACGACAGCTATGCCTTTACCGTTTCGACGAACGTTATTTTCGCCACGGATTACGACGTAACGACTATTCACAATACGACGGCTTCCAATACGGGACAAAATCCTCTGTATCAATATTACGACAACGTATCGATCGTGGACGGACCGGAAGGCATGAACGGCAAAGTGTTGAAGATCACTCCCAACACCAAAGAGGTAACGTACGACTGCAACGGCTATTTCACCCTTCGTTCGAGCGTTTGGGATAGCTTGTGGTACAAAGCGCCTTTTACCGCGGGAAAATATTACTCGATCTCTTTCGATTACCTGACGGAGGGGACGTCCAAAGGGGAATTTTGCGTCAAATCGGCTTCTTCTTCCTGGAAGAAAGATCTCGCTCTCGGCGAAGCGAACGACGGCGTCGTGCACCGTTTTTCCGAAGTGGTGAGTTATGAACAGATCGGCAACGGCATAAGCCTTTGGGCAAAATTTATAGGGGGAGGCGGCAACGTCTACATAGACAATTATAAGATAGCGGAATTGGATGCGGTCCCTTCTCTCAGCGCAAACGGGGAGTATACTCTTTCGGGCGGCTATGCGATGAATTTCGACAGCGCGGGCTTTGTGTATAGCGTTTTGCTGGACTCGGAAACGGCGGAGGCGGTTTACGACGGGAAAAACGGAACGCTGACTTTTCCCGCCTCCGTCATGGAAGCCCTGGAAGCGGGCAGTCACGAGGTAAAAATTATAACGCCTGTGGTGACTCTTTCCGCGGAAATCAGAGTTGTGGATAACCGCGTCGCGGAATTTTCAGATACGAAAGTAACTTATAAAGCGCTCCGTAAAGAGAGCGTTAAAGCCTGCGGCAGTTTTACGGAAGGGATAGAACTGATTTCGTTAAAGCAGATTGCCAAGGAATACGACGACGGGTATTCAGGGGGCTGGAATTTTGCGCAAGGAGATACGGAAACGAACTTTGCGGACCGAGTCCTTTTTAAAACGGGACTCGACGACACGGGATATTTGCAATTTCCCGCCGCGTTCCTCGATTGCTTCTGGGGGGAAACGGTTTTTGTCGCGGAATTTTCTAACGGTGCGAAGAGAGAGATTACGGTCGACTGTTCCGACGTGCTCATGTTCACTAACTACGACGAAACGACTTTGTTCGGGTATTTAAACGCCTCCGCAGCTCCCGGAAGTCCCTTAAACAGCGGTATGTGGAATTCCGAGATGGCGATAGAGCCTCGCGGCGACGGCGGTGGAAACGCGCTTTTCATTCGTTCCACCGAAAACGCGGAGGACGCCTGCGCGTTCAGCGTCAGAATGCACGCGCATCCCTGGGAGTGGTATACCGTGCAGGGAACGGCGGGCAACGCTTACCGCGTGACTTTCGAATATAAGATCGAAAATCTCGCGCAGGATTCCGTCTACTTCTATATTATGTCGATAGGCGGCGAAAACCGCGACGAAAATTTCTTCGGAGAATATGACGCGCTCGATTATGTGGCGGGCGACAATTATTATAAAGTGCGCTATAATCTCATCGCGGACGGACAGACTCACGTCTTTGACAGCGGTTGGTTCCTGTATAGCTCGGAACTTAGAATGATGAAAATACAGCTGCCTAAATTTGCGGAAGCGGACGGCGCCTATGTCATGCTCGACGACTATCGCATCGTCACGGCACGGGGAATCTCCAATCCTTTAAATGGGTTGGAAGACTACTCTCTGGGGCAGAGCGAGCCTTTCGGCGTCGATTTGAACGGACAGAGCGTCCTGTCTTTACGGGTAAACGGGGAGGAATTCGAGTACGCGGCGGAGGACGGCTTTCTGACCCTTTCTAAGGAGCGGTTGGAGGAATTGCCGCCCGCTTCCTACGAGATCGTTCTCGTCACGGATGTGGGCAGATTCGTCGGAAATTTCCTCGTGTCTGACGACCGCGCCGCCGCCCTTTCAGAAACCTCTAAAACGGTGGTGCGGGGAGAGGGCAACATAAAACTCGCGGGCGAGTTCGACTTGTCGTTAAAGGTCGTATCGCTCACTCGTCTGGGCAGTAATTTCTGGGACAGCGCCAACGAGGTCCCCGGACAAATGAACGCTGCGTACGTCACCATCCTTGCCGACGGACTCGAACTTTCCCAATCGCTCGTCGATCAGGCGTACGGTACGACCGTTTACACCGTCGTTTTTGACAACGGCAAGGAAGTTTCCTTCACGCTCGTCAGCAATATTCTGCATTATACCGATTACGACGAAACGTATGTGCACGCGACGCTGACGGGGAACAGTCAGGTATGCCAGGACAGCGATATGTGGCAAGTCGTCGAGTCGGACGGAAACAGAAAGATAAAATACACGCCCGAATTCGCGACTCAGGGGCACGCCGTCAACGCGATCAACGGCAACGGAACGGACAATTTTATCTTTACTTTCGATAATCGAAACGTAGGTTCCTACAATTGGTGGGATCAATATTTTGCTTCGGGCGATACGATTGTGATTTTCTTCGATTACGAAACGGCGCTTGCGGGCAAGACCTCGCATTATCAATTTACCTGGATCGATAAAGAACAGGTGCACCACCCCCTGCCTTTGAGCGGAAAGGGGACATTCTATTTGGAACTTTCCGCGGATAATCTCTGGGGCTTCGGCATTCATTGCCCCGCGAATTCCAAAGGGGAAGTGGAAGGCACTTGCCTGTACGTGGATAACTTCGGCTTTGGATATAAAATGAGCAAGGATTATCTCACCGAATACGCCAAAAAGGTGCTCTATAACGGAGGCGAAGTCACTCTCGCGGGGAGTTTCCCCGAAGGGCTTACCGTGACGTCGCTCAAACGCTACGGCACGAATTTTTGGGACGACACAAAGGCGGCGGCGGGCGAGATAAACACGAGTTATGCGACGCTTACGGTAAACGGCCTCGTCCTTTCCGAGTCGCTCATCAATCAGGTATACGGCACGGAAACTTTCTGGCTCGCTCTTTCCGACGGAAAAACGCTGCGATTCACGCTTACAAGCAATCTTCTGCATTTCACCAATTACGACGAAACTTTTGTCCACGAGGCTTCGACGGGCAATATCCGCTCCTGTCAGGACACTTCCATGTGGTCTGTCGTGGAGAAGAACGGCGGTCTCCGCATCGAGTACCGGCCCGGGAACGCGACGCTCGGACATTCGACGGGCGCTTTGAACGGGAACGGCATGGACAACGGAGTGTTTACGTTCAGCAATACTTCCCTCGGCAATCATTGGTGGTGGGAATACGAATTCAAAGCGGACGATACGATTTTCATTTTCTTCGATTACGAAGTTATGGCGGGGGATAAAACTCCGAATTATATGTTCCGTTATTTCGACGCGAAGGGGACGGCCCATGCGACGCCTTTAAGCGGCAGCGGCACGTTTAAGATCGAAATCGCGGCGAGCGATCTTGCCGCTTTCGGGATTTTCTGTCCCGCTTCCTCCCCTGACGAAGTGGCGGGAACGTATATGTCCATAGACAATTTCGGTTTCGGAATCAAAGAAAAATAAAAAGTTTACGGAGGCATATGAAAAAATCACTTATATTATTAACAGCGATCACGGCTCTTTCCTTTGCGCTTACGCCCTGTCTGCCGCTGCAATCGGCGTCGGCTGTGACGGACGATTACTCGGTGGCGGGGGGCAGGTGCGTCGTCGAATTCGAAGATTCGAAAGACGAAGCGCTCTTTGATCTGTATACGGAGTTCGATAAAGCGCCCTGGCTCATGGAAGGAAAACTGTTTGCCTGGACGCTGGCGGAACAAAAAATAATTTTTAAAGACAAAACGTATACGGACGTAGAGGTCAGCGTGGATATTTCCACCGTCAATGAGAATGGGAAGTTCGATTCGGGCATTTATGTCGCCGCCAAAGACGCGATAGACCGCATGGACGGAATCACCGCCTGGGAAGTCAATATCGAACACGGAGCGGGAAACCCCACGTTCGATTTAAAATTGCACCGTTTTGAAAACAGGATATGGAAAGGCGCCGTCGTAGAGATTTTCGCTCTCCCTTACGCGGGGGATACGATGAATCTGCGCGTCGTGGTAAAAGGGGGAACGCTGTATGCTTTTTTAAACGGAAGCAAAGCTCCCGCAATCACCTATAATATCGGAAATGAAGGGGGCATGGTAGGGATGAGGAATTTCTACTCGCCCAATACGTTCGACAATTTTTCGGTGACGGGCGAGGGAAACGCCGTGGACGTTTCCCTTTTGGAACACTATGCGAAACTGGCGCGGGAAGAAATTAAAAAACCTCTCGTCGAAGAGTGCCTGAACGAACTGAATACAGCGCTTGCGCTCGGACGCGAAGCCAAGACGCAGGAGGAAACAGACCAAGCGGCGCAGGCGTTGAAAACCGCTTTGGAAAGGGCGGTGGAAAAACATACCCAAGAAGAGCTTTCCATGCTCGTCGAGAGGGCGGATTCGCTTGAAAATCCCCAGGGAAAGGTATATACTGTAAACAGCTGGAATTCTCTGCTCGCCGTGAAGGAGATCTGTGCGGCGCTCACGTCGGAAAGCGGAGAATATGATATTTCTTATTGGTACGGCAGACTCGATGCACGGATAAACGGACTCGTTTCCTATATGTCGGAGGTGAAAGAATGAAAAAAGTGATTTCTTGGATAACGGGAATGCTCCTTTTGCTTTCAACGGCGGCGTGCGGCGGTCCCGTTTCCGCTGCGACAGACCTCTCGGGAAGCGGAACGGAGTCGAGTCAGGACAGCGTTCCCGATCAAAATTCCGAAGAGAACAGCGGCGTGGAGGAGGAAAGCGCTATGACACAGGCGGAAAAAGAATATAACGCTATGATCGGGGATCTCTCGTCCTTTCCCGTCAATTTTGTTTATGACGGCGTGTATTATTCGGGCTTTGCGCCCAAATACTTTACGGAAGTGACGAGAAGCCGTATCGAAATCGGAGAAAAGATTTGCGTAAATCTTGTGCTCTCCTTCGACTCACGCTTTGAAATAACGCTGAAAACGGCATATTACCGCGGCTACGAGGCCTACGAATATACGGTGTATTTCGAAAATCCTTCCGAGTCGGAAAACAGCGGAGTACTCAAATACGTAAACGCCGCCGATCTGGAATTTCACGGCAAAAACGCCGTTTTGAAGGGAATTTTGGGCGATCACGGCAATCAATATGCCCCTTATGAATACGATCTCGGGGAAAAAGACGTCAATTTCACCTCTTTGGCAGGGCGGGCAACACATCAGTATTTTCCCTATTTTAATTTGGAGAACGAGGAGGGCGGTGCGCTCCTCGCCATAGGCTGGGGCGGGACTTGGCAGGCGGATTTTACATATGACAAGGGGACGGAAAGCTCGCGCTTCGTCGGTACGGGTACGGTGGGACTGAATACCTATCTTAAACCCAAAGAAATTGTCCGCACGCCGCTGATTGCCGCGGTGCGCTATTACGAGCGCGACGAGGAGAAAGCGATGAACGCCTGGCGGAAATGGATTGTGGATTGTAATCTTCCCAAAGAAAGCGCCGATTCTTATAAACACGTTCAGCCCTTCACTTCGACGATGCTGGCCTACGATACGGGCAGACCTAACAGCGACGGAAGTATCTCGGAAGGATACGACACATGGAAAAGATCTCTCGATTCCTATTACGAACACGGCCTGACGGCGGATTTTCGTTGGGTGGACGCGGGATGGTACTTTGACCCTTACGGAAAAACGGTGGCGTCCGATTGGTGGGGAACGGTCGGCACGTGGGAACTGGATAAGGTAAAATGGCCGGATACCTCTTTTAAAGACAGCACCGATTATGCGCGGGCGCACGGTACAAAAACGTTCCTTTGGTTTGAGCCGGAAAGAGTCACCCATCTCGACGGCATGGTGAAAAATTACGGCTATAAGAGAGAATGGGTGCTTTCCGACCACGGGAATAACAATTCCTACCTCAACAATCTCGGCAATAAAGAATGCCTTGCGTGGACGCTGAAAAGGATTGTCAGCGTCATGGAAGAAAACGGGATCGATATGTACCGCGAGGATTTCAATATGGATCCCTATCTGTTTTGGAATATCGGCGACGGATACGAGGGGGAAAGACGGAAGGGAATCACCGAAAATTTGTATATGCAGGGGCACTATGCGCTCTTCGACGGAATTATCGAATACTGTGCTTCCAGCGGCAAATGTACTTTTGTGGACAGCTGCGCGTCGGGAGGAGGGAGAAACGATCTCGAAACTCTGCGCCGTTCCGTGCCCCTTCTTCGCAGCGACAGCGACCGCACGACGATAGAACTTAGGCTCGCCATGACCACTCGCCTTGTCCGTTGGATTCCCTTTACGGGTGCCGCGACGAAGGAAAGTTCCAGTCAGCTCGCTAACGGAATGATGGATACGTACGTGCTTCGTGCGTCCATGCTTCCCCATTTCGGCTATCAAGCGGCATTTTATCACGAACGGGACGGTATCGATTGGGAAACGCTTAAAAGGGGACAGGAGGAATGGAAAGAGCTTTCGCAGTATTTCTTCAACGACTTTTACGTATTGACGCCTCAAAGGGAGGTGTCCGACAGTCAGAATTGGACGGTATACGAATATTTTGACGAAGAGAGGGACAGCGGCGTCATCCAGGCTTTTCGTCTGCCGGATTGCGAGGAAAGGTCTTATAAAGTGGAAGTAAAGGGCGTCAAAGCAGACCGATATTATACGGTTCGGGATATCGACGGAACAAACAGCATCGAAAAAATCAAAGGCAGTGCGCTTATAAAAGGACTTCCGCTTTTGGCGGACGATCCCCGTACGGCAATGATCGTCTATGTAGAGCCGTATAAAGCCGCGTGACGCTCTGTTCCTCATAGAGGAAGAAGAGGGCAAATGCCGATTTTTTCAATGTCGGATCTCGGATAGAAAGCGCGGACACAACGTTCCGCGCTTTTTTCTTTTGGAAGAAATTTGGCTTCCCGCCGCCTCGCGCCGCGCCATAGCCGAACATATTTTGAAGGGAAAGTTTTGTTTTTTTATCTTTAAAATACATTTAAAAATTCATTTTTTCGAAAACCTTTGCGTTTTATTTTTAAAATACAAGGGAAAAGTTCTTTGACGGGGTTCGCCGATGAATTCGAGAAAACAAAAAGCGCCCGTAAAACTTACGCCCGTTTATCGGAAAAAATTTTGCCGATAAACGGGCGTGCTTTATGTTATAGTATCAGCGAGAAATTTTTTTGAGGATATAAGGGAAATATGGGGGAAGAAAAAGAGGACATATGGGACGGATAAGGAATTTTGAAACTCTGCCAAAGGAAAAGACTGTCATTTCGGATAAATATTCGGCTGTTTACAGGACGATATGTTTTCTCCCGAGGCGCGCGAAGTGCGATAAAAGGAAGAAAACGCCCTTGAAATTTTGCGGAAGCTTACAGTATCTCGAATTGGTCCCCTGTAAGCGCTTGAAAACGGAGAGCGATTGCTCCGAGAGGAAAAACCTCGCGATTTTTAAAAATAAATATAAAGGAGGGCATGATGAAAACTTAAAAATCTGATCATAGGAAGGAATTGGAAAACCATTTTAAAATAAAAAAGTAATTCATGAAAAGGAGAATATTATGGGAACTATAAAATTGAAAAAAATGTCCGAGGCGCAGGCCGAAGAGCCGAACGCGGAAATTTTTTTCGGACAAGACGAAACAAAGAGGCAGGTAGGCGAGGAAGCGGACTTTGAAGCCGCGGAAGAAACGGAAATGGAACACAAAAATACGGAAATGATCCGTTGTTTTAAACGCAATAACAGAATGGTGGCGAAGTTGAGCGCGGAAGCTCAAAATTATTTCGACGAAACCGACGAGCGATTTAAGCCGATAGATTTGTCCTGGCGGAAGGAAAACGGACGGCTGATTGCTCGGTGCGGACAGAGAAGCTACTCGTTTTCGGAAAACACTCTGGAAGATCTCGTAGAGATCGGCAACGGCCCCGAAAAACTTGGCTGGACGTTTTTTTCGCCGAACAGCGCCGATCTGTCTGTCGAGTACGGCTTGGAGGAAAACAAAAAGAATAGGGCGCACGTCGTATATCGGAATGCGGACAGCGGCGTGGATCTTGAATATTTTGTAACGGGAGGCAGAGTAAAAGAAAATATCGTCGTTAAACAGCGACGGTAGGGAATGTATGAATTTTCTTTCGAAATCAAAAAACGGGGACTGACCGTGGATGTTTCGGAGAAAGAAGGAAGACAATATCTTGTTTTCAAGAGAGGGGAGAACGTCTATTTCACTTTGCCTGCGCCCTATATGACGGATGCAAACGAACAAAGGTCGGAAGACGTCTACTTCGAGGTAGACGATATCAGGGACGAGTCCGTTCGCTTTAAAATCTGTGCGGATGAAAGCTGGATCAATGCTTCGGAACGGGCGTTTCCCGTCAAAATAGATCCGGAAGTGATTATAGGCGAACTTGGACACTCTGCCGCTCAATTCTATTGGTCGTATAAAGGCGCAAGCTCTTACACTTACGACGACGTATCCGTGGGCTTCGAGGTTTCCTCCTCTTCCTCGGGAGGCTCTGCAAAGACGCGTATGGGCTTCATTCAGATAAAATTGAACGGGATACCGAGCGGCAGCATCGTCGCAAAAGCAGTTTTAAAAATGAAAGTGCGATTTAAATACGGTTGGACAGGAACGGATTTGAATCTACATAAAGTCTATAAATTTATGGGGGGAACTTCAATGTTAGGAGGAATTGAAAAGAGTTTCTCTTTAACCCCTACGGATGGGTGGCTGGCAATCGATCTTACCTCTTTGGTAAAAGATGAGATGGGGGGATCTATGATGTTAGCGCTGGAGCCTGTCAGCGGCAGCGGTTATATCACGTTCGATATTTCCACTTTGGACGTTCAAATCGAATATTTCCAGCCCGAGGATAACGAAAAAACGCTTAAAACCTATTCTATCGGCGGCGGAGCGCTCAGCGTCAATCTGTTTAACGGAGAAATCGGGTATTCGTATGCGTCTTTGACCGCCGCCGGAAAAATACCCGTCAGCGTATATCCCGAATTTAAACAAAAATTATTTACCGGCAAGGGATATTACTTTTTTGACGGAAAACAGGCGTCCCCGAATTTCGGATTGGGAAAAGGCTGGAAATTGAATCTGCACGAATTTCTGGTCAACGGAGCGCGCAATAAAACGTTTAATGGCGCGTTGGGGAGCGATACAGTGCTGCGCATGGCGAATAATAATTTTGAACAGTATGACGCGAAAGCGTTTTATTGGAAAAACGGCATCAAGCAGTTTATCAAAATGGATGCCTGTAAAAAGAGCGGCGATGAATATGTAAAAGACCTCGACGGCAATTATTTATATGACGACGGCGGCGTGGAACGAAAAGCCTATAAAGTTTACGTCAACAAAAATAAAGATATGCTGTATGTCAACGAGGAAATCAAAGAGATCTGCAATAAAATTTTAGAAGGATATACGGAGGAATGGTACGAACTTATAGGGCAAACGGAGAAGAAGCTCGATTTTTCTAATGGGTGGAATTATTCGTTAGAAGTTGGAGGAAAAACTATTTATGTTAATCGGAGATTTTTAAAAAAAGAGGAAGAACCCGGTTGGAATTATTGGGTGTATGAATATTATTCCCTTGAAGATAAAAAAATAAAGAAGATTGGACCCAATGATATGAGATTTATTTCAGAAAATATTGAAGAAATAAAATCCAAAGGGAAATATATAATTTACAAAGGATATTTTACTCATTCATTATCGGAATCGGGAGAGGGGAAATTAGAGATAAGCAATTTGGTAAGTGCTCATAATGAAAGTTTTTATAAGTATGTTTATACAAAGAAGATATATAAGCCTTGCTATCAAGATACGAAACTCCAAAAGTACATTCCCGAAGAACTTGTCAAAGCCGAGCAATTATATACTCAATATTTAGAGAACTTGAATTCCTTAAAAATGAGTAAATGTTATTACCAAAATGCAAAAGAATCTTTTTATAGTGATTCTAAGGAACAATACGATAAAGTTCGTGATTTGGAATCTTCCGGTTCTGGAAAAACTTTTTACTTTAATCGAATATATGAAACTGAATCTCAAAAGTTAAATAATGAAAATGTTTGGTCTTACGATGTGCAGCTTGAAAAATTGGAGAAAGAAATCTCCGAAGTCGAAGAAAAACTTATAGAAAGCGAAAATACATTGAAAAATTTGGCGGAGGAATTGAAAAAATCCGCTGTGGATTATCTGGTAGTCGGCGAAACGACGATGTACGGCTATGATTATTACGGCCTTTTAAAACAGATCACAGACGGCACGAATGAAGTCAATATTCAATATTTACAGGAGGGAATCGCGCAAAAGCAAGACGGCTCCTTCGCTTATGCCGAAGCGCTTGTCGACGGGCTTTACGATAAAGACGGCAATGCTTTACTGTCTTTCGAGTACGAAGGAAACCGCCTCACTAAGATTACCGACGGGGAAGGCAAAAGTATTTATTTCCGATATACTGCCGACCAATTATCCGCAATTGCCGATAACTTCCTGTACGCCCAAGAACTACCCGTATATAACGAAAACGGAGTGAGGATAAACTTATTGGAAGCGGAGCCTAAAACAATTCAGGCGGGAGAAAGGAACTGCATTCAGTTTACGTATAATTCTTATCACATCCAAAGTGTATATGATTTTCTTCACAATCATCTAAACGTCGGGTATTCCGAAGGCAAAATAATCATTAAGTCTAGCAATTATATCGCAGGCGTTTCCCACGATTGCATTACGTTGAGTTCAAACATTCAAAATTCCGAGGAGGAAACGATAACGTATTCATACGGCGTCAGCGCCTCCGTCGCGGATATGCATGGAAATAAATCTTACTATCGTTTTAATTTGGAGGGAGATGCGTATCTTGAATACACCACCAGGGGAGAAACGAACGGTCAGTTAAAACCCGTTTCAGCCGTATGTAAAACGTATTCGTACGATTTTAACAAAATAAAGAAAAACACTCGTGTTTCCGTCGATGTCGATGCGGTCAATTATATTCCCAACGGAAACTTCTCAAACGGTTTTTCGGGTTGGCAATCCACGACGACGCTCTATACGACAACCACCGAAAGCGTAGAGGGAACAGGCGTTTACATGGGCGCGGGGAAAATCTATCAAGAGATCACCGTGACGGAAGCGCTGAGAAAACGCGGCGTTCTGGCTGTCAGCGCTTGGGCGAAAGCTTCTTGTTCCAAACACGTGTGCGGAACGGACAGCCTTTCCTGCGTGGAAGGAAAACATACCGCCGGCACGGCAAAATTTGAGCTGTTTGCAACGCTTACCATGAAAGACGCAACGACGAAGACCTATACCGCGATTTATGATTGCCGTAATCCCGATTGGCAGCTTGTATCCCTTCCCATCGTAGACGATCTCAAAGATGTCGAGAAAATTCAAGTGGGAATCGATTATACCGACAATAACGATAAAATCTATATCGATAATATCAGCCTTTCATCCGCAGAGGGGAGCTATAAAGTTTTGACGGTGGACGGGCTCGTAATGGAACAATCTGATTTCGAGGAAGTATATACGGTGCTCAGTTATCAGGACAATCAGCCGTCGTCGGTCAAACTCCGCAAAGCGAACGGAAAAGAAGTATACGCCTGGTATCGCTATAACTCGAAAAAACAGATTTTAAAAACAGAGGACAGCGAAGGTAATATTACGGAGTATACCTACGACGAAAACGGCAATCAGACGCAAAAAGTGAGTTATAATTTAGCGGATCCTACCTCCAAACTGTATGAAGAAAGCCGTTATGACGAAAAAGGTCGCGTTATTGCGGAAAAGGATCCCCGCGGCGGCGAATATCCCGAAACGACCTATGATTATGCCGCGGGAAGCGATAATGCCCGTCGGATAGGCGACACCTGCTATGAATACGATATTTCCGGCAATATAATCGGCAAGACCTGTACGGGCAACGAAGAGGACAATACGGTGAATTACGGCTACACCGCAGGAGTATTGACGCGCCTTGAAAATGCGGACGGTACGACGGTGGATTATACATACGATAAAAAGGGAGAATTGTCCTCTTTAAAGATCAACGGCGAAGAATATGCTGTTTTCAGTATTGAAGAAACGAAAGACAGCCAAAACGTCGTCACTCAAACCACCAAAAAGGTCACCTATCGCGGCGGAACGAGTGACAAAGCCACAGATATTACGTTTGTTTCCTTTTCCGATAAGGATGGAAACGTTACCCAAAATAAGGTTAACGACACGATTTACAACTATACGTATGAAAAGAATTTGCTGCAATCGGTGAAGAGCGCTTCGGGAGAGGTGCTGCGCGCTTACGAGTACGACGCCGAGCGCAGAATTACCAAAGAGATTCTCACGGCGGGAGATACGGGCGTATGGGTAAATTATACCTACGACGACGAAGGAAGAATTCTCCAAAAAACCTTTGCCGATTTGGGACCGAGAGATACCACGACATATACGTACGAGGATGACAAAATAATTTCATTAAATATTTCCGGCTTATTGACAAAAAGTAATGAATATGATATACTAGATCGGAAAAGAAAGGAAGAGGTATCATTCGGAGGGAAAAAGTATCAGACCAAATACGAATACTTG
>QWCN01000997.1_pt1 | contig 47146 bp, 45 predicted proteins | sample 1972711 | NCBI WGS metagenome assembly QWCN01 (sample SAMN09866707, study PRJNA288562) | Human gut metagenome isolate term1_stool, whole genome shotgun sequencing... | isolation source: gut | host: Homo sapiens | place: USA: California
ACAGGCCAGCAGCAGGGACATCCGGTCCCGCAGGTCGATCTTCCAGCTTTTTTCGGCGATGTCGAGCAGCCACCCTTCGGGAATAAGGCCGTCGAAGAAGGGGAAAAGCACCTTGTCCAAATACGGATCGGTGCGAAGGGGCATCGTCAGGCTGATCGGTTCGGCATCCGGCCGGTCGAGATACTCCGGTTCGTACCGGAACGAATATCCGTTTTCATCCTCCGTGAGAACTCCGGCCAAAGCATTTCTCATGTATACTGCGGCTTGTTTCATTGTTCATGCTGATTTTGAGTGATCTGCACAGGCGCGAGTTCGGCTCCGAAAAGGCTCAATACCTGATTGACCTTATCCATGCGTAGCGTTTGCTTGCCCTGCTCCAGTTCCCGGACAAAACGCAGGCCCACACCCGCCTTCTCTGCCAGGTCGGGCTGCGTCAGCGCGTATTGCCGGCGCATTTGCTTTACATATTCCGATAATGACATAATACAATATATTTGTACCCTTACGGGTGTAAATATAGCAAAACAATTTGATTATACACCCGAAAAGGTATAAATTATTCAAATATATGAATACCTATACCTCTTCGGGTACAAATACGAATCATTTCATTGTATTTCCGACCTCGAAGCCGTAGGACCAACCGAAGCTTATGGAGCAATCTTCCTGAGCCCAGTCGGCGAAATACTTGCGCCATGTAAGGCCGCATTCGGTATGGCGCTCGGTGATGCGGACGATCTGCATCTCGTCGCCGCAGAAGTCGAAGCGGGAAAGAACTTCGCTCGCGATGGTCTGGCGGTTATTGTCGCGCCAGTTGTCCTGCTCCCACGAAGGCAGCTCCGGCGGAAGGTGGGGTGCGAACCAGCGCCAGAAGTCGGGAAGGTCGAGCAGGCGCGCCGGCTTACACGCAAAGTCGTTCCACGCCTCGCGGCAGGCTTCCTGCAACGTGGGGAAGCCTACGGGGAAACGCCCCTTGTCGTTGCCCACGCGCAGGTATTCCTCCCATTTGTGGTTGCAGAGGATGAGCGTAACCTCGTCGGAGACCTCGAAGCCCGGCTCGAAGAACTCGCCGCTGGCGACGCGCCACGAGCCGCCGGGGCCCGAGGTGTCGCGCAGGATAAAGCAAGGCTGTGTCTGTTCGTCTTCGGAAAAGATTTCCCAGAATTCGCGGCAGTAGCCCTTATCGTCGTGATGGAATCGTATTTTCAGCTCTTTCTTTTTCATCGTTTATGATTTTTGTGGGTTTCGTCGAACTGCGCCCGATGTTCGGGGCACAATGCGGCGTAATACTTTCTTTCGGCTTGTCGACGTTCATAACGCTCAGCCGTTTCATCGGCCATACGCGGTGTCCGCCCGCAGGCGAAGTGTTCCACGAGCACGCATCCACAGGCGTGGCGGATTTCGATCGATGTGCTGAGCGATTTAACGCTCGCGCCCTCCTTGGGCACGGCGTCGCTTTCGATGAAGCGTACTTTATCCAGTGTATCCATTTCGTTTCCCGGTTATACAGGTTATAGTTGTTCGAGAATCTTCCGCAGCGGGAGTTCCGTGGTCCAGAACTCTTCGTCCGTATGCTTGCCGTATGCGGTATATTTGGCATCCCCATCCTTGTAGAGCACCATCTCGTAACAATCCAGGGCGTTCTCGGGCGGGGTCAGGTTATCTTGTTCCTCCTGCGTCAACTCCACGAACGCCCACTCGTTGTCTCCCAGCAATTCGCCGATGTCCGGGAGCCCGTCGCTTCCGGACTGATAGAAATCCGCCGCACCGTCGAAGAAGTGCAGGGATAAGAATGAGTGGTCGTTCGCGAACAGCGTTATGGCTTCGAGCCGCTCAAGTTGCGTCTTTCTCCAGCCTTCCGAAATGGAGATGATAGCGAAATCGCACGAGTCCCATTCGCTGTCGGTTCTTGCTTTGACCAATATATGGGCGGTAGGTTTATCGGATAGTTGCATGGTTTTGAATTTTAGCTAAATAATGTTGAGAATGTTAATCCCAACCAAACGACCTGATTCCCGCGAAGCAATCGTTCGCGGTTCACGTCTTTGAATCGGTGGGAACTGTAATGTCGGTTGTATAAAAGGCACAAAAAAACACGACCGGAATCGGTCGTGCTCGGTCAGTTTTTACCCTATATCCGTATCAGGTATGCGTCTGCCAAAGGTCTTTATGGTTGAACGTTACGGCGCAAGAGAGATCGGGATTACCGTGATATAGCAGTCCGCCGTTCATCACCAGCCGCCCGTCGGGAGCGTATAGTCCGAACCCGAAGGAAAAGGGTGCGAGATCCCGGTGCAGATGCACCGTGCGTCCGTCCCTCTCCCAGCTTTCGAGTTTCTTGAGGCATTTTTGCAGCGAACGGTCGCCGAGCTGTGCGCTGTACGCTTGCGCTTCGCGGAGTTTTTCTTCACAATGGATTACCATAAAGTTTTTGTTATAAGTGGTTTGTGCCGGTAAAACGGCATATAATTGATTCTGAGATTTTCACATTGCAATGATCCGTGCAATAAGATTCAAAAGCATACATTCCGCAATTCCTTACTTCGGGAATGTGTGTGAACGATTTAAGCCGATACCCGCGCCATCAGCTCGCCCGAGAGTTCGTGCAGTTCGCGGCTGCGGCGGGGTTCCAGCTCCCGGGCGTGCGCCGTGATGGCCTGCGTGAGCTTCCAAAGCGTGGAGTCGCCCTGAACCCCGTCGTCCGGGTTGTTGTTCATCAGCAGTTTCTGCACGCCTTCGCTTTCGGTCTTGAGCAGTTTGCTGTTCTTGACCAGTCTCTTCAGTTCCCGGTCGAAATCGACCTCCACTTCACTTGCCGCCTGTATCTCCACGGCTTTCTCCATGATGTTCTCCCTGCTGTAAAGGTTCTTCGTAAAGTCCTTGATCGCGGACATCGTGGTCTTCGTATCGAGCCGATAGGTCCGTTCGGAAAGTTGCAGGTTGTCGGGAAGCCTTGTTCCGAGATGAACCTGCTTCATAACGCTCTCGCGCACCATGCCGTTCAGACACGCGCCGTTGAGCAGGAAAGCCCGCATATCGACGGCCCCGTCGCCGTAATCCGATGTCGAAAACCGTGCACCCATATAGATGACTACCTCGCCATTCATCCGCGTAGGGATACAGATCGGCTCGGGCAGGATCGTTTCGACGAACACTTTGGTATCGCTCATCAGCGCATCGCAGGCCACGGCCCCCTGTCCGATGGCTTCGGAGAGAAAAGCCGCAAGGATCTGTTCGCTGTCCAATCGGCGGTAACTGTCCGAAAGGATTCCGCGTACCTGGCCTCCCACGGCACGGACGAGTACCCGTGTACGGGCGCACCACCCGGAGTGCTCGTTCAGGATATTGGCCGCCAGAGCCCGTTGCCAGGGCGCTCCGTCGGAGAGCTCGCGCAGGTATTTCGCCGGAACGCCCACCTTCTCGGCCAGTTGTCCTACGGCATGATTGTGCAGGGTGAACTGTCCGGCCTGCATCTGCATCGTGAGTGACTCTCCGGCCGCGAATGTGACGACCGGCCGCTCCCCGTTACGGCGCCGTTCCACTCCGATCGGAGTGATGTAATCCTGCGCGATGCTGCGCTCCTGCATCAGCCGTGCGATGGCCTGCTCCACGACAGGCTGCCGGGTTTCGATCATCCGCTGCACCTTGGCAGTGACAACGTTGTTGAGTCCTTTTTGCAATTCGATTTTGTCCATAAGTCTGTTGTATTTTTCTGCCGAAGCAGAGTCGGTAAACTTTTATTTGGTTACTGCCGTTTTCGGCAGAATGATATAGGTCCCTCTCCGCAAATATCCGCGCGAATAACGCTTCTTCTTTTCCTGTGCCTGTTCTTCCTGACTCTTGGCGAAAGGGATGTAGTTGCGTCGCCCGCTGAGACCATAACTTCTTTCCGGATTCTGCTCCAAATCGAATGTAGCATGGTCGCGGAACCGTTCTTTCCGTGTTTTGTAAATATCTTCCTCATAAACGGGAACCTGTTCGCGAACCTCCTCGTTATACTCTTCGTCACGGAAAGTAGATGTGTAATCGACTGCGTAGCTCATGGTTGATGTGGTTTTAGTTTAACAATATGCAGATGACGAAAATGAATAACAGTACGGAGGAAAACAGATGTAGAAGTCGTACGATGAACTTTATGATCCAATAGGTCAGCAACAGCCAGGCTGTCAGATGCAGCAGCGGTTTATAGTATAGGATCGTCACGATGGCAAGCAGAGAAAGTCCCATTATTCTTATGAATCTCAATCCATTCATAACTATTTTATTTTTAATCATGTATTATTTTATTTATTCTTTATTTATGCCCGGTTCGTCCGAGCCCGGATCCACCGGTTTTCGTACACATCAGGGAAATGGGTGGGGATAAGAGCAACAAGGCAAGGCTTCGGGCAAAAAAAAAACGCACCTTCAGCGTGCGGTTTTTTTTGCCCGAATTCATACAGCCTTGCCGATTGCGGCCCACCCATTACCTTTGTGTACGAAAACCGGTGGATTGGTCGAACTTTTTATTACCCTACATCATGTTAAATAAATTATTATCAGCATAATAACAAACACATCCTTTTTCAACAACAAAAAATAATCTTACACTTTATACTTCTTTTTCGGAAAAAATTGTAAATTCATAACTCCCATAAGATGAATTTAATTCATGGCATTGATTGTCAATAACATACAGTATCACACACGGATTTGTATTTAATATTATTCATAATAGTATCAGTAATAGACACCTATTCTCAACTGGTTTAGGGTTAAAAAATCAGGAAATCAATGGCAAGCAATATCCTCACAAGTGAACAACTAAAGCAGAATAAAGAAGAAGCACGTAAGAGCGAAATGCGTCAGAATGTAAAAAGCCACTGCACCAAGATTCGCGATGGCATACGAAAAAATGGAACAACCAGTGCGCATCGTGCAATTTGGGAACTCTTCCAAAATGCCGGAGACCTGGCAGATCGAGCAGAAATAAAAATGACTCTTTCCGATGAAACTTTCGTATTCGCCCACAAAGGCAAACCCTTTACCTATGATTCTTTATGCTCGCTCGTAAAACAGGTCAGTTCAGAAGAGAAAGAGGGTTATGATACCGTTGGCCAATATGGTACGGGATTCCTTACCACACACATCTTCGGACTTGAAATAGTCCTCAATGGAAGTATGTGCATCAGTAACGATCCATTTGTATACGTCGATGTAAATAACTTTGTTATCGACAGAAAAAATTTCGATAACATACCGGCTTTCATCGAAGATATGATAGCCCAAATTGACGGCGTAACTAAACTTATGGATGAGGCACAACATCCAGCGCCTCGTGAATGGACCGAGTTAAGTTATGGTCTTAATGAAGATAGGCTGTCAAAAGTTCAAACAGCTATTGACGAATCCATCAAATTGATGCCATATGTACTGACGTTCAACGACAACATCGGGAGCTGCATTATAGAAGACAAGACTCGAGATCTTACGATCGCGTTTTCAAAAGAAGTTCGCTCGACATCCATCAATGATTTACATCTCACGAGGGTATGGATTGACAAGAATGGTGTAAATCGAACAGCTTTCGATTGTTATTATCTACAATTACATGGAGGCGAAAGCCGAATCATATTACCTTTGGGAACTGAGACAACAGTCAGAGCCATAAAAGATATACCGCATTTGTTTGTGCATTTCCCTTTGATAGGGCCGGAATATTTTAATGTCAACTTTGTTTTCCATTCTCATCGTTTTACCCCGGAAGAGTCTCGTGACAATATTATCGTACCCAAAAATAACGATGCGGTAAAAGGTATTGCCGAACAGAATATACGGGTTTTACAGGAAATGACACAACACTTATGGCAGTTTCTCGAAATACATGTAGCAACATGGACCGGCACGATTGAAATGGCTGCACTGCCAATTAAAGATTCCGGATATACGGAATCCGAGACGGAAGAGTTCTATAAAACTATAAAGCAACAATGGGTTGGCGAATTTGTCAAGTTGAAGTTGATCGAAATAGAGGGAGTTCGCTATGCTATGGATGAAGAACATCATCCGTTGGTTCTGGAATCAAGCCTTACGGATTTTCTCTCTGAGGAAGAAAACAAGAAATACATTTCTACGCTATACCCATACGCCAAAGGTGTTGCACTTATTCCTTGTGAGTCCGAACTATTGATATGGTCCAAGATTATTGAAGAATGGAATTACCAGCAAGACTCTTACCGTTTACCTCTTGAGAGTATCGTCGAGTATGTCAGTATGAACAAAGGTGAATCGTTGCATAATATATTGGAAATGTTAGTAAAGACGAATCATCAAGAATTCTTCGATCAATATGCATTGCTGCCCAACCGGGAGAATGTACTGAAAAAACGAGGTGAACTTCGTGACGCAAACTCTATCACGGAAGATCTGTACGGTCTGGTCGTTAAATTGGATCACGAAATATGTGATAAATTCGTAAATACGGCGTTCAAAGATATTGTCGAACTGTCTCCGTATACCCGTGCAGACCTGCGAAGCGAATTGAATTCGTCCGTAGATAACGAAAAATCAAACGTTCAATGGAATGAGGGTAATGTACTCAGCAAAGAGTATGAACGAAACCTAATCGAACTATGTTCTGCTTTCGTTACTCAAAACGGTGAATCTCGGCGTAATCGCCTTATGCCTGTCATTTGTGCACTCGAAGGTGTCGAATATTGTGAAAAATATATTCCAGCTTGGCCTGATGATGAGAAAACGCTCGATATCTATCGCCAGATATTTATAGCGCTGGTCGAAAACCAAATGAGAAAAATACAAAATAAAGCAACGGAATGGGTTAAAGCCAATCTTACTCTTTTAAGGTCTTTCGTAGATTTTGCTCGTGGTGATGATTTTAAGAATTTTTGTACGCAATACGCCATATATCCCGATATGAACTATAAGCTTCATGTCCCCCATGAATTGAAACGGGATATGAATGTGCATGAAAAACTTTTCGATTTTTATAACCGAGTTTTCGAGGAAAAATTAGAAGACAAGTGCGTACATTCCGTCTTCGCGGACTATTATGATTCTTTTGCGAAAGAAGAATATCAATATACCCCTCAGTCTGTTGCAAAAGAGATTCAAAATAAACTCAGCAACGAAAATTATAATAATGTCATTGTTCTTGACATAATCGAACTGACAGAGAAAGAGGACAGCGGAAAAGAGGAATGGCGGTTATGGTTCAATGACATCTATAAGCAGCGTGAATCTATTCGCTACAATTTAGGTACTCCCATGGAACGGGCTGCTATCAATCGAATGATGAAGCGAAAAAATCCTCGGCTTCTTGAGAAAATGGCAGAGGTATCGGAACGTACAGATGCCGATGATATAGTAACACAACTTCAAGAGATTATCAAGGATGGTGAAGATAAAGCCTACAACAAGATGTTGGGTGATTTCGTTGAAAAACATATCCAACAATATTTAAAAGAGACTTTATTTGATATCGGGGTGTCTGTTATAAACGAACAGGGAGGACAGGATTTGATCCTAAGCAAAGAAGGTTATGATGACTACTTTATCGAAATAAAATCGAGATGGGTCGATAAACAATCTGTTACAATGACAGAGGCACAATTTCAAAAAGCAGTGAAGAATCCTGGCAGATATACACTCATCTCTGCTCAAATGTGGACATTCGAAAGGCGGAGGGCTGAAACAAATGAGCGCATCGAATTAGCAGAATTCGAACCTCGCATTAAAGCATGTAATCATATCGGTACGCTTGAAAAGGATTTGTTTGAACGCGTAACTAAAGCATTTGAATACGAAGACTCTGAAATATGCGCAGTCGGCAATTATGAAATACGTGTTCCGCAGAAAGTCTTTTCATTATCGTTTACAGACTTGATTAATGAGTTAAAAGCGTATTTTGAACCCCATCTTTAAGAAGTGGTGGATAGCGATTTGCCTCCGACACTTGACCTGATTCTGTGTGACGGTATGAACAGTTGCCGTACGATTTTGATCGGAGGTTGCATAGAACCGACGAAATCCGGTCTGTTCGCCATGGCCGTGAAGCCGGATTGATAAGGCGGAAACAGATCGGATTTTCGAAGGATACGGAAAAGATGCTTTGAAGAGGTAAGATCCGGTTAATGCGGTTTCAAAGCACTGCTCTTCTGCGGTGTGTCCGGTGTCATGTCTGGAATACGCAGCTGCATCTCCTCGGCTCTCTGGAGCACACCTCCCCGTATGTCCGGGAAGTCGCGCTGCAGGATACGGTTGGCCAGTAGGCGCACCTGACTTTCGCTCGACGGCCACCGTTCCGGAACGAGGCGGTACAACTCCTCGAACTGTTTCGTATAGGAGAACGAATACACGTCGTGTTCGATCTCGGCGGGCAGCGTGTATCCTCTTTCGGCATAGCGAAGCAGGCAGGAGATGTCATAATTGCGCTGGCTGACATGGAGGTCCGACTGCCGCGGGGACATCGTGAGCCGGCAGAAATTTTCCCAGGTAGGAGACATGTCGTAGTGCAGCAGTTCCACGCTGCCCTTGAGCACCGTTTTAGGGGCGAAAGCCTCCGGCGGAACGATTCGTTCCGGATCGTTCTGTTTCTGGAAGGGCATGCCGTTCGGGAACCTCGGGCAGCAATCGGCGTAGCCGGATAGCCTGGGGTCGAAGGCGGGAATCCGGTAGATATTGACCTCATCGTGCGGCATCGACGGATCGAAGAAAGTGTCGGCCAGGTGCTGCATGTAGCCCTCCAGACGCTGGCTACCGTCGAGCGTCGGGGAGAAGAGCAGCACGCCCTGCTCCGTTTCTACGGCGGTATAGGCCCGGAAAGGCGGCAGCGCCAGGTCGAGGGTATGTCCTGCCGAAAGCAGCGACGCCAACGGGACGAGCGGGACCTCGCGGCAGGAGGCGAAACAGGATCGGTTCGCGAATCCGAGCATAACGGCCGTATTCAGCGGCAGGATCTTTTCCGGAACGATGCCTTCGCGCCGCAATGCGGGCAGCAGTTTTTTGAAATAGGCGCGGCATTTGAGCCCCTCCAGTTCGGGCAGCCGCTCGATCTGCTGCGGTGTGAATCGGTAGTAGAACATCCAGTTGTCGGGCACTATCGGTTCATCCAGGAAAGGATCGGTATTCTTGCCGATGAACTTTCGGAAACCCGGCAGGCCGTCGGCGGAGCGTTTGATGTGCAGGCTCTCGTGCGAGGGATTGAGCGTCAGGTAGAGGTCCGGATATTGTGGTCGATCGGGAATCTGGTTCATAGTTATGACAGTTTTAAACGGTTATTATCGGTGAAAAGTTCCGGAATATGGTATATTTCCTGCTCTATGGTTTCGGTCTCTGCGGGCAAGAGCGCCTTGCGGCGCTCCGGAAAGCAGTCGTCGAGCAGCCGGGCCGCCCTTGTGCGGGCCTCATCCTGAAGTACGTTCATCTGCTGCGGGTCCCGACAGGCAACGATACTTCCGACCAGGTCGTCGAACTGCGAGGAGAGCGGACATATCCGGGTCCATTCGGGCGCGAGCTCCCACGTGGGATACCCATGACGGGCGACATGGTCAAGAACCGCAATGCTGAAGGTATGGTGCGTATTGTAGAGCAGCACATTCTCTTCGGATACGAACCGGGAATAGTTTTCCGCGAGCGGCCGCATGTCGTAGCTTGCCACAGCCACTCCTTCATGCAGGATTTCCTGCCCGAGCAGAGGCATTTCGTGCAAATCCCGTATCGTAAAGTCGTGGCCACGGTGGCGGAAGTCGAAGTTGAGCGCTGCGAGCCTCTCTTCCAGCGGCGAAAAGTCGAAGCAGCGGTGCAGGTCGTAAAGCCGCATGCGCTCTATATCCATGCCGGGATCGAAAAAATGGTCGGTACAGTGCTGCATGAACGCACGATAGGCCTCCCGGCCCGCCGGATGTTCCAGATCGTAGAGCAGCACGCCACGTCCGGTATCCACGGCCCGGCAGGTGGGGAACTCTCCCGGGGAGGAGTCCCCGGAACGGCGTGTCGTTCCGGGATCGAATGCGAGCGGGTCCAGCCCCTCCCGCTGGCAATAGCGGGCATCGCGCAGCCTGACCACCCGCGCAGGCCGTATTCCCGCCTGCGATGCCATTCGACATACCGTCTGCAACGACCGGTCGCCGGCCGGGTTCATCGCATACTGCATCAAGGGTGTGCTGTCCGGAAAGTCATACCGGAAAAGCCAGGTGTCGGGCAATCGGTCCATGTCGGCGGTTTCTGAAAGACATCCGCAGACGAAGCGGCGGAAGATATCGTCATCGCCCGGTGAAGTCGATATCTGCCGGAGACCGATCGTGCAGTCGGGCGTTACGGAGATAAACAGAGTTGCCGGTTGTCGTTCCATGATTATGCTTTGATTTTCAATTTATAGGTCATTTCCTGTTCGCTGTCGCCGCGCATGTCGGCTTCGACGCATTCGGACTTTCCCGGCTTCGGGCCCGGACGGGCGTTTGTGAAGTGGCGCCACAGTTCCCTGAATGTCATTTCAGAAAATGTTTTGTGAGAGGCCGCGGGTTCGTTCCGTCGACGGAACAGTTCGTAATTTTCGGCACTGTGATCCATGTCGAACGTTTTCATGCAGCGGCCCTGTTCGAGAATGGACGGGACGACGCAAGCCTCGGCGAATCCCTCCTGCGAGGTTGCGTTAAGCTTATCCGCATGTGCCTGCATCGCAAAGGGATCGGCTATCACCTCGTAATAGCTGATGCGGCCTCCGGGCTGTGCCGGGTTGAAGAAGTTGTTTTCGATGTACTGCTCGAGAGCCTTCATCTGGCGCTCTCCCTCCGGGGTGTGGGAAAAGAGCATCACACCCGACTTGGTTTCAATGGCGGTGTAGGAACTGTATTCGGGAATGACGGCGCCGGGCTGCGGCATGTTTTTGCCGTATTCGGCCACGGGCTGGTAATCTTCGAGCAAGGCCAGGCGGCTGCGCTGCGAGGCAGGCGTCAGGGGTACGATGTTCTGGGTCATGCAGAAGAACAGGTCGGACATGCTCGCAGTGTGCAGGCACTGGCCGCCGTGCAGCCCTGCGGCCCGCACAACGGCCGTACGGTATTCCCGGATGTTCCCTTCGGTCATCGGGGGTGCATACCGGCCGTCGGGAAACCGGTAATGGGACAGCCACAGGTTGGGGTCGAGCCCCTGCCGGCGCACGACGGTCATGTCCTCACGGATATATCGCAAGAATCCGTCGGTGCCGTCGGCGCCGGTCCGTGCATGCAGAAGCCGTCCCATGCTGTCGTAGGTCATGTAAATGTCCCTGGGGACGATTTTCGACTCTTTCATCTTCGTTCGTTTTAATGTCCGGCCTCGGGGTATTCGGGTTCCGGCTCCAGCGTCCAGGGTTCCGGTTCGACGGTCTGGTCGGCATGCGGCGCCTTCGCTATCTCCGTATCGGTGTCCTCCCACAACGTGCAGCCGGTCAGAGCCAGAGAGGTGAGGCACACGAGACAAAGCCTTTCTATTTTTTGTTTCATGGTATGGAAGTTTTAATGGTTTCAGGTCGTTATACGGTACGGCCGCGGCGCGGCGAGGGGTAAGTATCCGTATCTATATGGACCTCCTGTGCCTCGGTACGCTCCGTGAGTGTCCGGTACACATCCCGATAGAGTTTTTCGTCAGGCAGATGCCGCCGGGCATTGGCAGGATGCAATGGGTTGCGTCCGTTTTGCAGGCAGTACAGGGCATCGATGAACGGGATGCGGTCCAGAGGTTCGATCCCGCGCCCGCCGGTTGTCTTGCGCAGGCGTTCCCACATCTCCTGTTTCGTCAAACCGCCGGGAGGCATGAGCGACTGTTCGTCCAGCCGGTAGCGGAAGAACGCGCAGTCGTCGGCGAACTCGCCGACACGCTCTTTCTTTGAGAAGACATGCCGGGCGAGGTAATCGTAAAATCCGGTGTCGCCCCGCAGGTTGCATCTGACGTCGACCGCTTCGTCCGAACCCTTGACCAGGGCATAGATTTCGCTGCCGGGCATCTCCGGCGGCAGGCCGCAGCGTTCGTGCATGATCGGCGCGACTTCGGGGTATTTGCCGGCGAGAATACGGCCCGCCGCGGCCCTGATGCTCCTGAACGCATCGGCAATATCTCTCTCGTCGCAGGAAGGGTTGCCGTAAGTTACGAAATCGAGCCGGTCGAAGTACGGCTTCAGCAGGTGATGGGACGGTACGCGCGCGGGCGTGTGGAATTCCCGGTCTATGCCCGTGGACATGAGCAGCCCCAGGGTGAGGATATCCTGCTGTTCCCTTGTGGAGAACCCGCGTTCCGTCGTCCCGAAAACGAACGACCAGTCGTCGTACCGTTGTTCATGGGGAAAGTCGGTCAGCAGCATCTCCTGACAGTGCCATCGTTTTTCCTCTTCGGCCGAATAAAATGCGGCATAGCCGGGCGAGGTTTTCAGGGACTGCACATCGTCCGGCGTCAGTTGCAGTTTCCGGGAAATGCAATAGGCCGCCAGACGAAGGGGAATGTCTTGAAAGACGGCGATGTCTTTTCGCTCTGCGTTCTCTTTCATCCATAAGGAGATATCCAGATAATCGTTTTCGAGGACGCTGTCCGACAAGGGACAGCGCAGGACGAGTATCCTGTTGTCCGGGATAAAGGGTGCCTTATCATAATAACCGACCAAGCTGCGGACGAGGTCATCGGCTGTACGCATCTCCGCCGGCCAGATCTTCCGGGCGGTTACGATATTGCCGAAGAGTTCCATACCGACATCTACATTCTGATCCTTATATTCCATAGCGGTTGTACGTTCAATTTATCAGTGCGTTCAGTTCGGGATCGAGCACGGCCCGGAACTCCAGGTTCGGGTCTATGGCACATGCGCGGGTGAAAGTTTCGAGGGCCTCCTCCCGCCAGCCTAACCGTGCGAGCGCGATGGCCCGCAAATAGAGCGTGCGGTCGTTCTCTGGCAGAGCGTACAGCACGCCGAGCGCCTGTTCGTCCTCGCCCAGCGAGAGCAGGGCTATGGCCGTATTGCGGTCGGCATAAGGACGCAGTATGCCGAGTGCCGAACGGTACTTGCGTTCCTGAAGCAGTTGCCTGCCCCTCAGGTAAAACGTATCGATCTCGGTCGTATGGACCGTATCCTGGGTCATGCCGACCCGTTGCAGGTAGTAGCGCAGCTCCACGGCCCGCAGTAGCGGGTAGAGTTCATCGCGTATCCGGGTGTAATCCTCCCCGTAGCGCTCGCGGATTAGCCGCTCCCGCCGGTCGGGGTCGCGTTCCTTTTCGATCAGCGCGAGGAGCTCGTCACGGTGTGCGATCCTCTCGTTCTTGCCGATCAATTCAGAGAGCCCGTTCCAGTCCTCTCCGGCAGAGCGTACCGCAATGAGCGTGTCGAGCCCCGCATCGGGGAAGCGTGCCGAAAGATAGCCGCCCAGCGCCTGCGCCCGCCTGTGGGATAACTCCAGGTTCAGGGCCGCGCTACCCTCCGGGGAGGCGAAGGCCGTAAGGGCGATGCTGTCCACTGTGAACTCCCGCTGGCCGAAGAGCTGCTCCATCACCACGCCCGTTTTCATCAGTTGGGCGGCATTGCCCGGGAGCGTATCGACGATCTCCGCGCTGCCCGCCGGGAATGTAAGCAGGACGCGGTCGTCCAAACGGGCATGGCGTTCGACGATACGGGTCACATAGCGGGTCGTAGTATCGATAAAGTTGAGCATCGAGGAGATGGTATAAGTCAGCGTATCGGAGGGCGGCAGGCGATAGTAGCTGCCGTCGAGTCCCTCGACGCGTCCTTCGAGGGTTACGGCGAGCCGCCCTCCCGCATCGGCCGCAGGGACGGTCTGCGTGTAGTAGTAGGATATGTCGCTGCGAGTGGCGCGCACCGAGTCGCAGCGCACGTCCTGCGGGTACGGGAAGCGCACGAAACGGTCGAAGGCCTCCAGCGCCCGGAGGCTGTCGGGACGGTACAGGTCGACATAGCGCCCGTACTGCCAATAATCGCGCTCCTGCACCTTGTTGAACAACGCCCCCCGGATGGAGATATCCTCCAGCGGCGTCCGCTCGCCACGGTTGTGTAGCACGGGCGTCACGACGATATTGCGGCAGGAGCCCTGCAACATCTTGGGAAGGGTGATCACAAAGTCGATATCGACCCTCCCCATACGCTCGGGCAGGCTGCGGGAACGGGCGGTGACGACTACCTCCTGAAGCTCCAACGACATCACCTGCTCGCCGTTATCGAGCGTCACGGTCGGTACGAAGAACTCGGTCGGTCGGCCATCTGAATGTTTGACTTCGATGTATTGTTGCACCTGTTTGTGCGGAATATCGGTGCATGCGACTCTCGGGGTATGGATGAGTACTGCCCCTGCCTGGTGCCGCTGAAGGGAGCCCGTTACAGAGCATCCGCCCAGCAGCAGGCATAATATCGGTATCCACAGGTAATGTCTCATGATGTTTTTTGTTTTAATCGGCATTGAGTTGAAAGGCCACGCCTCCGTAGAAGGAGGGCGAAGCGGACCCTGGACGGCAGGCGACGCTTTCATAAGCGTAACCAGGGCTCACATAGCTGTCGTCGCTGGTATGGTACTGGGGAGTTTCCATCGGCCAGCGCAGGCGCACGGTGTTCGAAACGGTGCTTCCGGCGGGGATCGTTACGCTTTGCGTGACGGGATAGGATTTCAGACTCCCGCTGAGATTGTGGCGGCCCGTGCAGAGCACATCCGTCGAAACGGTAACGGTCGTCGGCACGGCCTGCCCGGAAATCACCCTCAGGTCGATATAGGGTCTCATGGTATAGGCGCTGTCCATCGTCCGCTCGTAGACTGCCTCCACGTTCAGTTTCGGATGCAGCACAACGATGTCAGGCGAGACGCTCGCCGTGCGGGTCACGCTGCGGCTCTCGTTCCAGTCGTCGGTCACGGAAGCCGTGAGCGAAAGTTCGTCCCCGAAGGCGTTCGAGGCAGCGAACTCCACGTTATGCGTTCCTGCCCCGACGGTAAAGTCCGCCGGGATGCCGGAGGCAATCTGCCGGCCCTGAAAGTAGAACGAGCCGACAGAAGAGGCCGTGGCGCTCGAGAGTCTCAGGCGGAACGTCCCGGCGTAGTTCTCCTCCGATACGGTAACAGGGAACGTACTACGGTGTCCGGCCGTGACACGGACCGGCGCCGTCATGGAGAGCTTCAGCTCTCCCTTCGGTTTAATGTAGGTCGAGAGGCTGCGGCTCACCTGCCGCCCTTCGGCGTCCGAGACCGTCAGCGTAAGGGCCGCCTGCTGTCCGTAGGCGGAGGGTTCGAAGGTGAGCGTACGGCTGCTTCCCGTGGATGGCAGGCTGACGGGGGCGGAGGTGATGTTCGTTCCGTCGAGCAGCACGCGCCCCTGGCCTTGGGTCAGCGCGCAGCGCAGCGTAAAGCTGTTGCCCGCCTGGTTCTCGGCCGTAAAGGTCAGCGGGACCGACACCTTATCCAGTGGCAGGTACGAGGCGGCGGGCGTGCCCAGCGCAAGCGAGAAACGCGACACACGCAGGTCCGTAGGTTCCGAACCACTGAGGGTGACGTTCAGGTACCGGAGCGTGTTACGCTCCACGTTGAAGTCCGTGGTGTTGTTCGCCCCTAAGTAGACGCTGTACGTCACAGGGCGGTCGTTGTGGCGGCCTTTGATACGCAGCCATGTTGCACCCGAGGGGGCGTGGGCCTTGTCTTTCTGCCGCTCGGAGGCGACCGAGGCGTTCACTCCAGCCATGTTCTCGGGCAGGTAGTAGGTCCGGGAGAACGAAGCTCCGGAGACGCTCTGCACCGGATAGTCCGTCCGTTGCGAAGGGTCGGCGGCCCGGTTATCGGCGAAGTAGAGGCATCGGTCGGGAACCGAAAGCAACCGTACGCTCTCTATGGTAAGGGCGCTTTGCAGGGCCGGAGCCACGGAGAGGGACAATGAGAGCTTCGAGACGAGGCGACGCAGACGCAGGGTGATCGAGGCCGGTCCCGAGACGTGCAACTCGCCGCGGGCGGCCATCGGCAACGCGGCCCCGTCGCCCGGTTCACCGGAGAAGGTGGTAGCGAGGGTTTGAAGGGCCGTTTCCGTCATCTCGCCCAGGTCGCGTCCGGCATTGGCGACAGCGTAGAAATGATAGTTGTCGGGGATAAGCGTAAGCGCGGCGGCCGTCTTTCCTCCCGGAACGTACAGGTGCACGTTGCACCCCACGTCCGTGCCGCAGGTCCAGAGGTTGATGTCGCGGACAACGTTTTCATCCGCGGCGCGGGTACCGGAATTCATCTCTTCGGAAGGCTCGACTTCCAGAAGAAATTTCACCGGCCAGGAACCCTGTCCCGACACGGGAATCGTATCACTCACCGGCTCCTTCACGCAGGAAACGGCAAAAAGCATCAGGAGAAGGCTCCATGATAAAATAATCTTCTTTCGCATGGTAAGTTATTTTACGTTATGCCGATAAATTACCGCCAGGTGATCGAAGCCTGAGCCTCATAGCTCTGTCCGAAGGCATCCGTTACGGTGAAAACGAAGGCCGTGCGTTCGGCACAGGAAGAGTTGACGGTAAAGGTGTGCTGTCCGGTTCCGAGGGTCAAACATTCACCGGGCGCCAGCGATGTGCCGTTGTACGAAACCCGGCAGTCCGAGGCGGTCGTGGCATAGCTGACGGTATAGTCCCCCGAATATTCCGTGGAACGGATGGTCAGGGTCATCGGGCTGTCCGAATAGAGGTTCGCCGAAGCCACGGTCCGCACCAGGGCGGAGGATTTCGGATAGCGGGACGTTACGGTACACTCCCGTTGTACGACTCGGTCGCCGTCATCGCTTACCTGCACTGAGACCGTCAGCTCGCCGACGGTACGGGTGTCGAGCAAAATATCATGCGGGCCGTTGCCGAACACGGTCTCATGGCTGCCGGATTCCGAATCGGAAGGAAACGCGAAAACGGCTTGCGGGTCGGAACAGGAGAAGGTGCAAACGGCGGTGCCGTCGCATCCGCCGATCTCCAGCGTGAAGACGGCAGAACGGCCGATAATAACCGCGGAAGGCGGTGTCAGCGTTACCCCGAGCGACGGTTTTTCGGCGACCTCGGTCTGTAGCGAGCGGCTCATCTCGTAGCCATAACCGTCGCACAGGACGAACTCCGGACAGGTATACCCGGCAGTCATCGGGCGATAGCCGATCCGTGCGGTGTGGATATCCGCCCCGAGAAACAAGGGGACGAAGGTGCCGGGTGTCAACGGCGCCCCGTCGAGCGTCGCCTCATCCCCCTCGGCTCCGGGTTTGAATGCAAGCCTGTAAACGCCCGCAGGGTCGGTGCTCTCAACTTGCAGGTCGGAGAAGACCTCCTCGCCGACATAGCACGTTTCGGGCAGGGGCGAGAGCTCCATGCCGAGCGTCGAAAGACGCATATCCAGCCTGTTGACGCCCGAGATCATGACGTCGAGCGTATAGCGGCGGTTGCGCAGGATGTCGAAGTTCGAGGTGGTATTGCCGCCCGGATAGATGTAATAGTCGACCTTGCGACCGGAGGCTTCGCCCTCGATATGGATGCACGTGGCATATTCCGGAGCGTGGGTACGGCTCCGTTGCCGCGGATCGGTGATCAAGGAGACTTCGCCCTGTGCGTTTTCGGGCAGGTAGAACGTCGCCGAATAGTTGCGGCCCGCGATTTCGTGCCGGGGCCATGCCGTCACCTCCCCGTCGGAGGCGGGACGCCCCGCAGCGAAGGGCGTCATGCCCCACGGGACGCCTGCCACCTGTACGGACCGGAGAGTGAAGTCGGCGAAAACCTCGGCCGTGGAGACATTGAGCGTCAGCCTGGCGGCAAGACGTTCCAGCCCGACATGCACGGTCGTAGCACCCGCGATAGTAAAAGAGCGTCGGGCAGCCATCGCAAGGCGATGTCCGGAAATGATCTCATCCTCCGAACCGGCAGGCAGCGACAGGGTCTCTAAGTTTGTCCGGCCGAGCGATCCCAGGTCGCGGCCCGCATTGGCTATGGCATAGAGGTCGTAGCTTCCCGGTGGCAGCGGAAGCGTCAGCGACTGCAACACAGATTGGTATCGGTATTCGGTGCAGACATCGCTCCCGGACGGAAAAATGTAGAGATTAAGATCGGCGACGGCGCTCTCCTGCGAGGGATCGAGCGTCCTGCTTCCGGGCTCTGCTTCCGGCACACCGAAAACGAAGGTGGCGGCCGAAGTCCCGGCCGGTGCCGGTGCTGGTGCCGGCAGCTCCCCGGTCCGGCTGCATGCCGTCAACAGGAACACGCCTGCGGTCAATGATAGTATCCATAAGTTTCGCATGATTGTAACGGGATTAAGGATTAGAACAGGTAGGTAAACCCGACGCCCAACTTCGAGGGGCCCAGCACCAACCGACGGACATGGTAGATGTACTCGTCCCGGTCATCCGGAACATGGTGGTCGCGCCGGGTGTCCTTCATGAAGTAGAGCCCCACTCCGGCCTCCACGCTGAAGTTCCAGCGCGTAGAGAGCAGCCAGCTGTAGCCGTAGGAGACGTCCATACCCGCGAGCCATCCCTTGCGGTGGAAGCGGCTTTCGCCCACGTCGTACCGGGCGACGGCCAGGTGCGTCCCGATGAAGTGCCCCGCATATTCCTCGAAGAACCAATAACGCACACCAGGCTGGAGGGCCAGCAGCCGCATCTGCACCTTGTTGCTCCGAATGGGGTTCCACATCGCAGCGATGTCCGCCGACCAGTGCGGAGCGAAAGCCGCCTCGAAGGAGGCGTTCACCGTACCTGTGAGCAGCATGGGAACGTTAACCCCCACACCGTAGTATTGCGCCGAGGCCCGGTGCGGGCAGAATGCGAGCAGGCAGAGGCCTGTAAGCAGGAGCCAAAGTCTTTTTTTCATAACGGATGGTTTGGAATAGGAGATGAAAAACCCGCCGGGGACCAAACGCTCCCCGGCGGATGAAAACTATTGGCCCAGGTTGATGGTCTGGGTAACCGGGGTTTCCCAATCGGCCACGGTGATCGTGGCGCTCACGTCCTGTCCGGTGAGCCCGGCCAGCGACACCGCGACGCGGTAGTAGCCGTTGCGCAGGATCGTGCCGTTATCGGACGTACCCTTGAGCTCCACCTCGTAGGTGATCGGCGTCTGGTCGCCGGCGGTCGAGAAGTCGCCGTCCCGGTCGTAGGTGGCCTCGAGGGTCAGCAACACGCGACTGCCGGTGGCCAAAGAGCCGTTCTCGAAGAGGTAGACGAGATTGTTGTACTTGCCGGATTCCTCTTTCGGAGTCTGGGTGTGAGTGTAGGTCATGGTTCCGGGAGCGGCCGTACCGCCAAAGTACGGGGTCTGGGACGCCGCACGGGAGAGGATGGCGGAGTTGACCTTTACCTTGCCCGGGTATTTGGAGGCGAAGTCGGCCGAAAGGGAAGATTGAACGGCGATCTTGGCCACGTCACGTTTGAGCGTGATGGCCACATCGGTAGCCTGTCCCGCGGCGGCAACAGTCTTGGTCGCGGTGCCGCTCATCAGGAAACCGCCGGAGCGTTTGGACGCCGCGGATACTTCGGCAAAGGTACCGTTGTAGACGGCTGCGGATGTCTCCTTGAGTGAAAGCAGGGCCGCTTTGTCGGCAATGTTGCCGACCTCGGTGTTCGCAACAGCATAGAACTCGACGCTCTTGCCGGCCGCACTGCGCGGCAGAGCGAAAGTGGCTTTCTTAGCAGACACTTCAGCCGTGGTGAAGTTACGCCGTACGATCAGGCTGCCGTCGGGATTGAAACAGAACAGGGAGATCGACGAGAGCGATTTTTCCCAGCTTTCGGTCGTGGCCGAAGCGTCGAAGAAAGCACGGCTCTGAGCCGAGATGGGTTCGGCGACGAACGAGACGGAGATTTCGTTGTCGCCGGCAGCGGGAACAGGAACGGGGGTCTGTTCTTCTTTGGCGCACGAGGCGAGCGTGATTGCAGCTGCAAATGCCAGAATGATGTTTTTCATGGTTGTATTCGTTTATGCCCGCGAAGGGCAGTTTTTAATGGTGTCGTTCGGTTTATAACTGTTTATGGTGCGGAGGGCGCCCCCTGCGTAGTATCGGAAGCCGGACCCCGTCCAGGTAGCGGCACACGGCCTCGGAGAGTTCCGCAAGCAGGTGTCTGTACTCTTCCCGGGCATAGATCCCGTCGTCCAGGTTATAGCGATTGAAAACGTCGGCGAGACTCTCCTCCATTTCGAGGGCCAGGCTGCGCCTGCGTTCTTCGGGCAATACCGGATAGTCGAGCGCGAGCAGGCAACCGATGGTATCGAATTTCGAGAAGATAAGTCCCTCGTAGAGCAAGGCGTCCGCCCGGGTGGCGGCCCGGAACGCATCCTCGCCCGACGCTATGGCTTCCCGGTAGACGGCCGCGGCCGCCCGGCTGCGGCCGTCGATCAGCCCGATCGCATGTACGAGGCGGGGATGACGTTCCCGCAGGAACACCTCGAGACGCCGGCAGTAATACTCCGCACCGATGGAATTGACCTCTTGCATGGTGGGTCGGATTAGCCTGTCGCAGCGCCGCTGGCGGACGGAACTGCAGGCAGGCTGGTTCTACATGCCGATGCTTTGGCCGGCCCTGTTGGCCGTGGGGCCGTCGGGAATATGGTAAGCCTCTTCCTCCTTTACCTGCTCCGACGGGGCGGGAGCCTGCGTCTGTTCCTGCGCTTGTTCGGGGCGGCGGTACTGCACGAACTCCAGACCGAGGGTTTCGGGACTGATGCGCAGATTGTTGGTGTAGCGATCGCCGTTGCGGCCCACCAGCTTGCGGCCGTCGATCTCTTCGTGGTTCATCAGGGCAGTGCGCATCTCCGGGGTGAGCTGCTTGTCGATGAATTCGGGAATATAGGCCCGCGAATAGTAAGGCTTGGCGATGTTGAACTCCATGCGATGAACGTCGAATTGGGCCGCCCCGCGGAACTTGATGTCGCAGCCGAAATAGTGGCAGTCTTCGAGCATGACGCGGCCGCCGCGTTTCAGTTCTTCCTGCTGCGCTGATGTGACGCGCGCGTTGTATATGAAATTGGGCACGATAACGTCTTTGCAGGGAATGTAAATCATGCGGTTGGTGCGGCGGTTGAAGGCGGCATAACAATACTCGTCGTTATGTTTGATCACGCGGTCGAGCGTCCTGCCTGCGCGCAAATCGTCTTTTTCCTGCTGGTTGAGTTCCATCTTGAGCGTTTCATCGGTCAGAAATTCGGGAACGGCCAGCGGAGAGAGAGCCTCGAACTTGATTTTTCCGAATTTGTCCTGGGAAGGCCGGATAACATACGAACCTTCGAGTGTGGTATTTTCGCTCGTCTTGATGGTAAGCGGGTAGAGTTTCGACGTATCCTTGCCCAAAGCCATCTCCTTGAAAGCGCCCTCCATTTCCATCTGCTCGATATCGAAGCCCATGGCCTTAAGTTCCGCCTTGGGCATGCGCACTTCGTCGCACATGATCTTTTCGAGCTGCTGTGTGGAGGTACGGTAGTTCTTTTGCGCAGAAAGGCCCTCCAGGTCGTTCTTGTCCACCTGCAATTTCAGAAGCTGCGAGGCCACCTGCGCCACGAGGCTGAACGGCACCCGGTAGATTTCGGGAAAGGGCGTCGGGTTCTGGCTCTGGCGGCGGAAGTTGGCGATCATGTCAGCCAGCCAACGGCTGTCCTTGTGTTCGTAAAAGGCCGGCTGGTTTTTCAGGCTCGGTTCGACCGTGGTCATGTGAACCTTGCCGGTCTTCTTGTCCTTGTCAATATCACTGAGGACTTTCACATTCCCGTTCTGCGAATCGCGGAGAAGAATGGTCTCCTTGTCAGGATCGGGATGCACGGGCATCTTGCGTTCGGCCTCCGGGGCCGGGGTTTCGGTTTTCTTTGCCATTGCAATAAAATTAATAGGTTAGAAAATGGGTTTGTGCGGCGAAGATATAGCCATGGAAATGCGATTGTTCACCCTGTCACCCTCAGTCACCTTCTGGCCGCCGCAGTCCGCGAAAAGAAGTCTGCCAATGAAAAAATGCCATGATATCGAGGCCCGCCGGAAACGTCTCAGACTTATACCGGCATTTGCAACATAAGTTGCAGCAATAGCTTTAGAAGGAATAAAACTATCAATTTCCGCATACATAGCATCTTTTTTTTCAACTATCTCCGTAATTATTCATATATTTGTAGCAGCAATAATAGTAAGATCATTCATGGGAGCATTAGAACAATTAGGAGTAATACCTGTAGACTATGCCGTTCTTCGGACATTATTCGCGGCGTATAAGTTCCCGAAGAATAAGATCGCATCGTTCGAGAAAGAGGGTAAGCTCATCAGGCTGAAAAAGGGAATGTACGTAGTCTCACCGGATGTTTCAGGAGAGCTGCTCTCAGAGGAGTTGATAGCCAATCATCTTTACGGTCCTTCTTATGTTTCAATGGAGAGCGCGCTCGGATATTACGGCCTGATCCCGGAAAGGGTCGTTACCGTCCGCTCGACGACCACAGGCCGTTCCAATAAATTCGAAAATAGTATCGCTACATTTCAGTATGTGTCGGTTAAGGAGAATTATTATTCCATCGGCATTACTCAAAGAATGGTCGATGACAAGTACGCTTTCCTCATCGCCTCGCCAGAAAAGGCATTATGCGATCTGATCGTAACGACCCCGCATCTCAATTTCCAGTCTGTAAAGGCCGCCGGGGCATATCTTGAGGATGACCTGCGTCTGGATATGCAGGCACTTGCGGCAATGGACAAAGAGATCATAAAGCAATGCGCCGCAGTAGGAAAAAAGACGAAAGCTCTCGGTTTTCTATTAAAATTCTTATCACAATGACGATATTCGATCAGATGCTGGACCGGTATGATATAAAAACCGGACAGGAGAAACGTAACGCCATGCATGAGGTCATGCAGGAAATCGCACTGGCGGGACTTTATAGGGGTGGTTTTTTCGATAAGGCCGCGTTTTACGGCGGCACATGCCTCAGAATATTCCACGGACTGCCGCGATTTTCCGAAGACATGGATTTCTCGCTGACAGAAAAGAACGCGGAGTTCGATATCGAGAACTATTTTCCGGCGGTCGTCGAAGAGTTCAAGGCCGCCGGACACGATGTGCTGATAACGAAAAAGGAGAAAAAGGCACAGGCTAAAATCGAGTCGGCATTCCTGAAAGACAACACCAGGCTTTACGACCTTAGTTTCAGAACGGAAAAAGGCATCAAAATAAAGATCGAGGTGGATACGGATCCGCCGTTGGGATTCTCTACCGAGCAAAAGCTCTCGCTGCGGCCGTTCTCGTTTATGACCCGTTGCTTCTCGCTGCCCGATCTTTATGCGGGTAAGATGCACGCGCTCATATTCCGCAACTACCAAAATCGTATCAAGGGCCGCGACTGGTATGATTTCGAATGGTATGTAAGGCATGATGTTCCGCTCGATCTTGCACATTTTCAGATAAGGGCAAAAGAGTTCAATGACCTGGATATCGACAAAGAGCAGTTTATAGCCATGCTCAAAACAAAACTCGGTACTGCCGATATAGATATGGTCAGGCGGGACGTTATGCCTTTCGTTCAGAATCCCGCCGAGTTGGATATATGGTCGAACGATTATTTTCTGCAATTGGCCGACCGGATAAAATACATGTAATTCGGCCACAGTATCCCGGTATAGCCGAACTGTATAGTACGAAGCGGAAAATAATAGGCCCGTGATAAAATACCGAACAGAACCATCAAAAAATCAGACCATGAGCGATAGATTATACGAATTGTCAGAACGGACGAACATAAATACCTATACGTTCCGCGACAAGCATATCATATTGTACGACGACCACCGTACGCTGCTGAACGTGCTTTTCGAGGCGAAAAAAACAGGAGTATTGCCCCAAGCGCCTAATCTGGTCTATTTCGACCTTCATGACGACGCCTGCAAATCCCTGCCGAAAAGCCGATTATTAGAGCGTATTGGCGTCAAGGAGCTGTCCGAAGCGACGAGCAAACAGTTCTGGTCCTTCGTGGAGTTCGACCTGGGTGTACAGGACGACGACTGGCTCCTGGCCGGTATGGAACTGGATTTGATCGGGAACGCCGTTTTGATCGGGCAGGTAGAGAACCACAATATTCAGGATCTGCACGGCCTCTACGTTACGGAAGGCAAGGTCGGGCACGAACTGTTCAGCATTCCGCACCTCAAATACAGCCTCGACAGCCGGGGATGTTTAGGCGACCACATCATCAAGGAACCCTATTATCAAAACGTTCGCGATATCATGCAATTCCATAACGGACGATTCGATGAAGGGGAGATAAAACCGTTCGTTCTCGATTTCGACCTGGACTGTTTTACCACGGAATGCAGGGAAAAAACGTATGCCTGGCCCGAAGATATCTTTCGGATGGAGTATGACGAGAGTCATGAGGTACGTTGGTTCATGGAAACGTTATTGGACCGGGCTTCGTTCATAACGATATGCCGGGAACCGGGGTGTTGCGGAGGGATCGGCGAATCCAACAAAATACTTTATTACCTGGACAGATATTTCTTCGACGGAGCATTGGGCACGCAACCCGTATTCTAATCTTTTTCGGGCCGGCAATAAGTCGGAAGATACCTCTATGCGGGTTATTTAGCTGCCGAAGACCCCTTGGGTTGCGGGATGAGATGCTTGAGTTTCGGGTCGGCTTTGATACGTTTGAGTTCATCCTGGATAATCCGGTTCACTTCGGCACGAATACGCTGGTAATTCTCCTCGACAATACGATCCATACGGTCCGTACCGGTCTCGTCCCGGAAGGATGTTATCTCGGGAATGGGAACATAGGCGGCCGTCTCGCGGGCCACGGCCTCGTTGTCCACGACGATCCGGGCGTGAAAGATCTTCTGGTCGATCTTCTCGCCGAAATTATCGGCCACCGACCCTACGAACATGCCCTGCGAGAGGTTGCTGATCTTCGAGGGAGGAATGAGCGAGTCGAGCTGCGTGCTGACCGAACGGGATTTCTGCTCCGGGGAAATAGACATGGATTCGCGCCTTTGCAGGATCTTGCCGAAACGCTCGGAGAGCGTCTTGGCCGTTTCGCCCACGACCTGTCCGGAGAAGACATTGCCCACGGTGTTCTGGATCACGGCGGCCTCCTTGTCGCCGTAGTCGCGTTTGAGCTGCGAGTAATCCTGAAAACCGAGGCATACGGCCACCCTGTTCGAGCGGGCCGTAGCGATCAGGTTGTCCAGTCCGCGAAAGTATATCGTAGGCAATTCGTCAATGATAACGGCCGACTTTAGTTTACCCTTCTTGTTGATCAGGCGTACGATGCGGCTGTTGTAGAGCCCCAACGCCGCCGAGTAGATGTTCTGGCGATCCGGATTGTTGCCCACGCAAAGCACCTTGGGTTCGGAGGGGTTGTTGATGTCGAGGGTGAAGTCATCGCCAGACATGACCCAGTAGAGTTGGGGTGAGATCATGCGCGAGAGCGGTATCTTGGCCGAGGCGATCTGGCCCTGCAACTGATCCTGTGCACCGCCTTTCCAGGCGTCCATGAAGGCAGAAAGGTAATTTTCGAGCGAAGGATGCGCGGTGAGAATCGTGAAAAGGTCGGCATAGCGCTTGTTCAACAGCTCGATGGCATGCGGGAAGGTGCAGTATCGGCCGTCCTTATATATTTTCAGGAACCAGATGATCGCAGCCAACAGAATAATCGGCGATTCAACGAAGAAATCGCCCTGTTTGGTGATCCATGTCTTATTGAGATTGAGCATGATGGTATACGCCGACTCGTAGGCATCCGAAATGTCGGTCATGAACCTGGCGTCGATAGGGTTGCAGCGATGGCTGCGGCGCGGGTCGTCGAAGTTGATGACATAGAACTTAGGAGGAACCTTGTAGCAGTGCAGGTGCGTGCGCAGGTGGTTGTAGGCGATGACGGACAAATCATCGAACTTGAAGTCGTAGATGTACATCGAGTAGCCTTTCTCGATCATCTGCTTGATGTAGTTGTTCACCACCGCGTAGCTCTTGCCCGAACCGGGAGTACCCAGCACCACGCTCGCACGGAAAGGGTTGACAACATTGATCCAGCCACAGTTCCAGCGTTTTTTGTAGTAGAACAGCGTGGGAAGATTGACCGAATATTCGTTCCCGATCAGCCGCGTTTCCTGCCTGAAACTCTCGTTCTCGTCGTTGAAAGGATCGTCCATCATTCGGCCCGAGAGCAATCGCCCGAGCCAGACACCCGCCGTGAGCAGGCCGACGTAACCCGCGCCGAGGATTACCGTATAGAGGAAACCCGTGGCGGCAGTACCGAGACCGGCGTGCAGCAGGATGTCGCATCCGAAAAAGAGCACTGTTCCGACGGCGGCGGCCGGGACGATGCGGCGCACGGTGATCCGTTCGCTGCGCACGCTGCGCGTGCCCAGGCAGGAGAGTCCGAGCAGCAGAAGGCTGAAAAGTTTAGTATAGAGCGGAGAGCCGAACAGTCCCGAGGTACGCTGGAAACCGGCAAGCACCCGGTCGACGACGGGATGCGTCCAGCCGAGGGACTCCATCCAGCGGTAACAGAACCAATAGACGTGCACGACGAGCAGCAGGATGCCGATCGCCCGCATGAACTGCATGACCTTGGCGAGCCCTCTCAGGTCGTCTTCGTGTTGCATGGGACAAAAGAATTTAGGAGGACAAAGGTATCGGCCGCACCGATCCATGGTGCGGCATGTCACCGAGGGACACCTTCCGGCACTCACCGACCGCTACAATCGGCATATTATCCAAATATCCTATACCGCTGCATAGCGAGGTCCGACATAAGGGTCTCTACCGGATTTATACCATTATCGTCAAATAAACACGTCGGATATTGAGAGGGTAAATCTCCGGGGTCCGAGTAAAGTTTTCAGGTTTGTACCGCCTGCTTTTTCAGGCATAAGAAGCGACACAAATAAAAAAGCCGCTTCTCCCGAAGCGGCTTTTGGCAGACAAGGTCCGTTATTGCTAATAGAGCATTCCGAACAGCCAAAGGGGAATCCTGCTCCCCGAACCGTACTCGATGTCGTCTGCCGCGATAAAGGCATTGGGAATATCATCGATCTGCGCCTTGCCCTTCTTGCGTCCCCCGATCTCGAAACTATACTTGCCGTCCACGAGAAAATCGGTCAAGGATGTGTAGGTCACAGCGTTGGACACGACAAGCTGGGAATAGAAAAACGTCTCACGCAGATTGCCGACATCCACGCCTTTTTCCGAGAACGCATAGGCATAATTGGTGTTTCCCAGATAGACCTTTTCGGGCTTTACGAGCCGTTTGAGCCCTTTCGCCTCTTTATCTAACAGCAGGATGGCGTGAGCCTTCTCCAACGCATCGAGGTAGTTCAACAAACTCGGGCGGGTCGTATCGACCTGCCGGGCAAGTTCCGCCATGTTCGGAATGAACGGAACCGAATCGGCGATAATGGAAAAGAATTTGCGGATCTTGGCGATGGTCGAAAACTCTATCTCTATGTTGGCCGGCAAATCGACATCCATGATCGTGTTCACAGTCTGCGCTACACGCTGGTAATACCCCTCCCTGTCCTCCTTGTAATAGGGAAAATACCCATATTTCAGATACTCTTTGAACGCGGCGATGGGCTTGACCTTGCCGTTAATTTCCGAGGCGAGCCTGACGTGCTGCGTAAGGATCGTGTCCAGAGGAACGGGATCGAGTTTGATGCTGTGTTCGTATTCGAGGAACTCGCGGAAGGACATACCCGCCAGGGTGTATTTGATCGCCCGGCGGCTCAAATCGCTGTCAGCATGGAAGATATTGAGCATCGACGAGCCCGTGATTACAACCTTCAAATCGGGGAAAGAATCGTAAATATTCTTGACTTCGCGCGACCATCCCTTGTACTTGTGCACCTCGTCGAGATAGAGCGCTTTGCCGCCGTTCTTACGAAACTCGTCGGCAAGTTCGAATACCGAATGCGTAGAGAAATAGAGATTGTCCAAAGAAGCATAAAGCACTTCCGGGGAATAGATGTCGTAATTCTGCTTTATATGCTGAAGCAGCATCGTGGTCTTACCCACGCCGCGGGAGCCGACGATAGCGATCAGGCGGTTGTTCCAGTTTATATGCCGGTACAGATACCGCGTAAAGCCCGTTTCGGTTCTACTGGCAAGAATATGAAAAATGCTTCTGAGTGATTCCATAATTTCGTTGGTTTTGATAAGGCAAAGATATGATTGTATTTTTAAAAATACAAATACACGCCTAAAATGTATTTTCTAGAATACATATTTAACCTACAAACCCAACAGGACCGGCGCTCAAAAGCTCCCCTCAGCGTATGAATATCGGCATGGTTGCGTTACAAGCGTCTGCTGAATGTTTATGCCGTGGCGGCTGTTCTTTCAGTACAAAGTGAAGGCAGCCATCGCCAAACTGCAATCAGAAACGGAAGACAGAAAATAACTGCCTGTCTCCCGTTCCCTATTAATTTCAACTATTTTTGGCTGGCAGCGATCCATACCTCGCGCATCCTGTCGAGCAGCGGCGTGAGGTCCTGCCGTTTGAAGATCCCGCAGCGCAGACCCGCATAGTGCGTCAGGTCGACGTTCAGCAGCCACTCGAACCCGGCGAGGATCGTCTTCAGGTCGGCTCTGCCCGTTTCCGTCCGGAACAGGCCCAGCTTATGTGCCGGAGCGATGAGCTCCACGATGTCGGATACGCTCGTATCGCCGTTCAGGTAAAGCGGAGAGCGCGGTACAGCGAGCCGTTCACGGTCGAGCTCGGGGTATCGAAGGCGCTGGCCGATGAGTTTCAGTTCCGATTCGACGACCGCCCTTGCCCTTTGGCAACAGGAGGCGGCGGCTGGCGACAAGCCGTGCTCCATGTGCCGGTCAAGGTCGAACAGTTCGATGCGCGTTCGCTCGAACAATCGGATCACTCCGGAAGAGCAGGGCTTCCCTCCCAACCGGCTTACTGTCGTACAAAAACAGGAATAGGCATCGTCCAGCATGCGGTCGGAGATCGTCTGTCCGCTCCGGGCTTCGTGCAACAGCGTTACGAGCTCCGAATCGATCAAAGTACGTGGTTTCATGGCAGTATAATTTAGGTTAATAAAAAACCCGACGCTATCCGGCGCCGGGCATGAATATTCTATCGCGATATTCAATTTTTGTTCGATCGAACGTATAGTAAAAAACAGAAAGCCTCCCGTGAAATCACGGAGAGGCTTTCTCAAGGGTAGGCGCACAAGGATCCTAAGGCCCGGAAACGGTAGCGGGCGGGGCGCTTTACAGCGCCCCGGAAGTAGGCTTACATATATTGCTGCGGCTCAGGATGTAATTAGGGATCAACGGTTCGGTTCTTATTTCATCTTCGTATGCGTTTCAAAACGGTCGCACGATTTGCCGGCGGTCATTATTCATGAAGAGGCGGCTCCGGTCATTCGACCGGTCTGCCAAGCCGCCCGTCGATCCCTCCCCATCGTCTGAGTACCCGCTCCCGAAGCAGGGCATAGGCGAAGAACAACAACAAGTCGATGATCCCGAGCAAGATCATCACGACGGCCGGAACAGTCGATTCTTGTATCATATGTCATTCTGGTTATATGGTTCGTTAAACGAGTTTTCCGGTCCGAAAAAGAGGTGGATCACCGGATCCAGCAGCAACACGAGCAGGCTCGCCGCCAGGGCAACGATCGCCGCCACGCCGAAAGCAACGGCCAACGGCAGGCGAACGAGTAAGATTCCGGGGAAATTTCGCAGGTTCATAGTATATAGCAGATTAAATTCCGTTTTCGTTATCTGTTCCGGAGAGGTACCGCTCATTCTTCCTGCAGGAAGCGGCCCTGCTCGTCGAAGCGCAGCGTGCGATCGTCAGCGCCGAAGAGTTCCGCGCGATAACCCCCGCCCTCCGGTAGAAACGCGCCGAGAAAATAGCCCGGGTAAGACTCCCGGATATAGGCTACCGCCGCCTCGGGCAGCAGGTCGATGATCTGACGCGAGGGCTGGCGCATGCAGAAGCGGAAGCCACGCATCGCTCCGTCCACGGAGAATAAATAGTAGCCTCCAACCTCGTCGCAGGCATAGCAGAAGCGACGGTCGCTACGGTAAGTGAATTGGTGCAGGTTGGTAAAATGCCGCACGACGAACCGCCGCACCGTGTCGGGCAGACGTTTCAGTTCGATGCTCCGTCCCGGAAGCTTCCCGGGCTCCGCGCCACGGACCGTCAGGGCCCAGCAGCAAACGAGTACGGATAAGGCCGCAAGCAGTGTTTTTCTTATCATCTTTTCAATCCATTCGAAGGTTTATGTAAAATTCGTTTTAATCCGTCCTCTGTTCTTTCCGGGACAATTCGGTCCCTGCCTGGAAACAGGCCCGCACATCGTAACCGGACGGAGGTTTTCGCTTCGCCGGAGAGATCCGGACCGCAGTCATATGAAGCCCCGCGGGCGCCGCATGCCTTCATCCGGACATCGGCCGGACGGTATTACTGTTCCAGTTCGGGCCTTTCCATCAATGCCTCGTATCCGTTTTGCCTGAACTGCCGCAACTTGAGTAACATCGCGTAAATGACGAACATCAAAATGTCGATCACGGCCAGCAGAAAAAACAACAGCGTACACAAAAGGTTCGATTTTTCCATTTTCACCGTCGTATAAAAAGTCAAAAGATTCGGATTTCTAATCGGGTCAAAAAAGACGTATCCTCTCGTACAATCATTCCCGGAGACTGTACCTCTCCGGAAACGCATGTTCGGTTCGGATGCCGCAAGGAGTCGCTTCGTTTGCGCATATCAGCCGGTACGTCATATCCGTCGCTGTCGTTCCCGCTCCCGGCTCTGTCGCCAGTGTCGTGCCCGGAATTACGGTCTCTCTGGCGCTCTTTCAACTTGACATAAACGACAAACAACAGCAGGCCGGCAATCGCCATCAGGGGATAGAACGCCCTATGCCAAATATCCGCTAATTCCATCGTGTATTTTTCTATTTTAATTTTGAATCACTGAGACATCAGAGTATGGAATAAGTCCGAACTTCCATGGGTCCGAGAGACCGTGGAAGATGTTTCGGATCCATGCTCTTTATATCCGAAAACCGGACGGTCCGCCTACTGCAACCACCGGGGAATGTCGGTATCATCGACGAATAAGACCAAGACCAACACCAACAGGAAGAGGAAGACCGCGACAATGCCGGTCAGCACCGCGATACCGATCCGGCGGTCCCACTTTTCCCGGACGGAGTTGATGAACCCGCCCTCTTCTTTTTTCTCAAATTCACTTTCATCGCTTCATGTATTGTCCGGCCGCATAGTCCGCCCCATAACAGCAGGCATACCAGCCGAGAGTTCGGTAATATTCGTTCAGATCGGCGTAAGCGCTCACGGGCACGTACATCGACAACCCGCAGCACTCGCCGAGCGGGAGGTCCAGCATGGCGGACGTATGCGCTTCGTAAATCACCGTGCGGGCGAGCTGCACACGCCAGGCCTGGGCAACCGATGCGGGAACGAGGCCGCGGGCTTCCAATTCACCGACCACGCTCCCTGCATCGAAGAGGAAGTGGCGGCGGTAGCGGTCCAACGGCTGAAGCCGGAGCAGGTCCATACTTGCGAGGGCTTCGGAGTCGGCCGTCAGGGCCGCCGAGAGCACGGAGGCCGTAACTGCGGCCAGGGCTTCGATCTGAGAAGTTTCGACCAGCGACACGGTGGCCGAGCGATAGGAGGACTGGGGATGCTGGGCATAGTGGCGGTAGTAACTTTCGCATACGGCCCGCAAGTCGGGCGAAACCTTCAGCAGTTCCGCGGTTATCTTGTCGTAGGGAAAACCGTCGGCGATCACCTCGGCGGGCGAGCAGACGATCCACGGCGTCTTGTCGTGCAAGGCGTAGAGTGTTTCGGCCGAAGCCATAAAGCAGGCGTCGAAAAGGATATAGTCGAACACTCCGGCGGGGATAGCCTCCGCGAGCTTCTCCGTATCGAGATACCCCTCAGGGTGCTCACCCGTGTCCTGTCCGAACCATTTGGTCTGCGGCCAAATATCTCCGATACGGGCTTTCGAGCGGGTCAGGTAACCCGTGGCCCACGAGGGCATCCACGCCAGTCCGTGGCTCCAGAGCACCAGTCCGTAACGGTCGGCAGGAGCCAGAGTGCGCACGCGGCCGATCACCTCGCGCACCGTGGCGGCCGAAGCCGAGTTATGCGGTCCGGACCACGTGTGCAGGACCTCCGTGCCCAAAGCCGTAACTTCTACCAAGCGCGGGTTCTCGCTCGGGGTATCAACATAGGCTATCGTGCGGCTGCCCGCAGGAGCCGATACCATACCCCGCCTCATGGCATCGAGGTTATCCTGCACGTAACCGCCCAGGCTGTTGTCCCCGGCCATATAAATCAGCACTACCCGCGAAGAGTGCGGGTAGCGGGGCTCCTCCCCGTCTTTCGTACAGGAGACCGAAAAAAGAACGGCCATCACTATGGCCGCCGATCGTAACAGGCATGCCGCTATCCTTTGCATTCGTCTATTCATATTTTAGAGTTATAACGTAAAATCGTTTCCGCCCCGGAACCTGCACGACGTTCCGTCCTGCGGGTATCTGGGGCAGGCGTAAAGCGCAGTAAGGGCGGGATCCTCCTGGGGTATCCCCGGGAATTCCCCCTCCGCTACGCGCTCCTTGTAACGACAAAGAGCCTTCGCCGAAGCAGGGATTCCGGGGAGCCTTTTCGGGAAACGGTGCCTAAAGGTTCCACGCCGGGAACCGAAGCCTGCCGCTACATCCGTATTAACATCTTTCCATCCCGTCACTTTCGCCTACCGCATCATGTGGCTCAGCGCACCCAGCAAGCACCACAGCAGCGCCCAGCACCAAATAAGGATTAGCGACACCGTAAAAAACAACCAGCCGACCGTCTTCGAGCACAGAATCTTATCCGCTTTTGTTCTTTCCATACGCGTTTCTATTAACATTCTATTTTCTTATATTTTTCGGCCGGCCCGTTACGACCGGCCTGTTGCCCGGCGAAAATTGCTTTCCAAAGCATGACGCGCATAGACCTGCCTAACAGCCCGAACGCGGCAAATCATCACGATCGGTTTGCGAGTGTCGCCATAGGTTACAACAAAGTCTATGGAGCACAACTCAAGCTTTTACTTGTTACGGTTTCCCACCTTATCCCAATCATTTCGTTCCAAACTCAGCATACTTTTCATTTGTGAACAGATCCATTTTTTTCCGCTTTTTGCGCCTGCGTATCGTTTCCGGATAGTTGCGCCGGATAAACCCGCCCAGCGAACTATAATTCAGCCCCAGCCGCCGGGCGATGGATTTCAGCTCCTCGCCGCTGGTTTCGTAAAGTCGCAGGGCCTCGGCGTATTTCTCCATACCGCGCCGTGAGACACTGCGGCCGTTCGGAGCGCGCATCATCCCCTGACGGGCATACAGCTCCGGCTCGTGCTCCTTCAAATACTGCCGGAAGACCTCCGGATGCAGCCCGAACTCCGCGGCGATCTCCGACGTGGGGCGGTTCTCCGCACGCAGCCGTTCGATGGCCGGGGCGTATTTGGCCGCCGTGGGCTTCTTGTACTGTTTGGTCTGCGAAAGGATCGCACCCTCCCGATACTCCGCACCCCGGCGGGCGAAGACATCCACCCGGTGCCACGTTTGCAGGTAGCTCGTGAATGCGAACGGATTCAAGCCCAATTTCTCAGCAATCTCTTTAATCGTCATGGCCGTATCCCGGTAGAGCCGCACGGCATCCCGGTAACGCTCGCGGCTTCCGGGCGTCGGCTCGTGACGGCGTCCGCTGCCGGTGACATGTCCTTTTCTTTTTTGCGTCTTGGCACGCTCCCGCAAATCGCTGCGCGTCTGCTGCAAATCCTTGTGATAGAAACACACATGCTGGCGGAGCCCGGTAAAGGAGACCCCGCAACGCTCGGCGACCTCCGGCAGCGTAAGTTCAGTTGTGCGAAGCAGTTTGACGGCTGCGGCGTACTGCTCCCGGCACCACGGACGAACGCCCCGCTGCTGATTGTCGGCAAGACCCAGCCGCCGGCGCTCCCGTTCGCGGCGTTCGAGAACCTCCGGGAAGTGCGCACGCAACTGGTTACCCAGACCCGTAGGATTCAACCCGAACATGTACGCGATCTGCGATATGTTGTATTCGACATACGCCGCATCGCCACAGGCCGCAATCGCGTCGCCGTACTTGGCACGGGCCGACACGGTCTGGCCCCGACGCCCCCGCAGGCGCGTACGCGCGGCGTCAGACACCGAAGGGACCGCTACGCCGTGGCGCGACAGCAGCAGGTCGCGGCGGTACTTGTACAGATAGCTCCGGAACCCCGTATACGAAACACCGCACCGCACACAGATAGCGCGGACACTCATATCTGTCGCAACATACAACGCCAAAGCTTCGCGATATTTAGTTTCCGTAGCGGAACGGGGCGACGGAACACGCTTTTCGCAACTTCTTTGATTTCGGGAATTCATTTCAAAAACTACTGTTATGGTTAACGGCATCGTTTACCGCGCGGAGCATAATAATCGCGACGAAGGCTTTGCAGACGTGCGCGCTTTAATTCCTTGAGTAAGAAAAAGGCAAGGACCACCAAAACCCCGGCAGCGAACACACCACCCAGCAACAGGATAAAATTCCAAAATGTTCCATCGAACAAAACATCGTCATAGTACGACATAGTCAATATCTTTTTAAGTTTCTCTTATCCAATCGGCAGTCCGTTCTTATCGACACAACCGCCAAAACACGTAAACACAAGCGAGGAGAATAAACAGCAGCCGGCACAACCTTTTCCGGCGTCTTCGCAGTCGCTGCTCCCGGGCCGCACGCTGCCGGAAAATACCCCGGCAATCCAGAATATTCACCTGAGAAAGGTACTCGAAGTATCTTTCTTCGTCCGGCATACGGGGAGTGCGTTTACGTTCCATTACAGGTCGCCGACTTTGTTAAATCGACATCTTTACGACCTTCCCCGAAGAAGCCGGGTACAACCTTCCCAAAGCAATACAGGAACGCAAAACACGGAAGCCGCCACACACACAAGCAAACAAACGAAAGCTATGTATGTCCGCAGGAACAAACCCGCTAAACAAAGTGGCGAAAACCGCCGGAAAGAGATCGGCTCCGTCGAACCCCCGGGAATCATATCGTTTATCGTTTTTCAATTCTATCATTAATATCTTGCACTCCTTGTCAAGAAAAGTAATCCGGAATATGTCCCGCATGGCTTTTCATACCACGGAAGCCTCTAATCAGATCGGTACGTACTACACGCGCAAAACCCGACAAAGACGATGAAAGCCGTAAGAACCAACCGCAGTGAGCCACAAAGGGGGTTCCGCTCCGAAATCATTCCGTCGGATGGAACCGGATTCCGCACCCTTGCGGGTAATATTTTCGCTTCCAAAACTTCGGATCATATCCATTCAAGAGTCTCTGCTTTATTTAACTCATCATGCACATTCATCCATTTTTGAGGATATAAAAACCGGAAGAGGAAAAACGTTCACTTTCTCCGTAAACATTATTGCACATCCTCCCGAGAGGTAAATTCCCGTTCGGCAAGCACTTCCGTACACCCTTCCGGGCGAAGCACATAACGGAAACTGTACGAGCCACCGGCGGCGGAAGTTTCGAGCTGCGCGGGGTCGATCTTGCCCATCTCCACCTCGAAGTGGGAGCGGGCCTGCGCGTCGGCATCCGCCTCCTTTTCGGCCGTAATCGTGAAGCGCCCGGCGATGTCCAGTCCCGAGAGGTAATTCATCGGACCGAGCAGCGAGCTTCCTGTGTAGCTGTAATCCTCGACACCCACGGTATAGAGGTAGTCGAGTTCCTTGTCGTCGATGCAGCCCGTCAGCAGGGCGGCCAGCGCCATGGCCAGCATAGCGATCCTTTTCGTAATGATCTTTTGCATAGTTGTGTTGGATTAGTGTGTTAATTCCTCATATCGCATAGTGCAGCGCACCGTCCGCCTCAGAGCAGCAACCACAGCGCCCTGAGAAGCGCTATGACCAGGGCGCAGCATCCCAACATGCGCCAGAGGCCGCCTTTGACATTGTCCTGCGCTTCGTCGGGTGGAAGCTCCGGCTGAGGCTGTTCCATTCTTTCGTCTTGTTCGTCGCTCTTCATCTTCCTTGTCATAAGACCCTGTATTCTACCTTGAAACATCCGCTTCCGTCCGTATCCCGGAAGTGAGGGGTTACGGTCATTGCACTCGGGAAGGCCTTCAGGCCACAAAAAACAAAACCGGGAATCCGCACCGCCCACGGCGGTACGAACTCCCGGTCGGATGCATGGCTATTTAGCGGTTTTGTTACCGGTAAGGTCGAGGCCCTTGCCCGGGTTGAAGTGAACCCGTTTGCGTGCGGCGATCGTAATCGTTTCACCCGTGCGGGGGTTACGGCCGCTGCGTGCGGCACGCTCACGCACCGTGAACGACCCGAAGCCCGGGATCACCACCGGCTCGCCGGCCTGCATGCTCTTCGTGATCGCTTCGATCGTCGCGCCCACCGCCTTGGAGGCGTCCGTCAGGCTCAGGCCGCTGCCGACGGCCACCGCCTTTACCAATTCCGTCTTGTTCATGTGTTTCTTCGTTCTTTAGTTAATAATCATAGTTGCCACACTATGCGGCTTTAGCTCTCTATATGCATAAGGTCGTCCTCGTTCCGGCCGACCGTTCAAGTCCTGCCGGGAAAGTCTTTCCCCGAAAAACCGGGAGGTTCGGCGGGCCCCTCCCGGAACCGCCCGCCGAACCTCGCCGTTGCGCGGGCAGGGAACCTAACCTTAAATCTCATTATGAAATCCGCACGGGGAACGTTTCCCACTTCGGCAAATCATTGCACCGAATGCTCGAAATCCACACGATGCGAGTATTGCTGTAGCTCACCGTAAAGCGGAACGCGCCCGAATCTCTAAGATCCGGCGTGCGATTCTGCCGGGTTTCTTCTTTTGCTTTATTCATCGTCCATTTAGCGTCTTTATCGATTATATCGCTTCCATAATTAGCGGACAGTACCTCGTCTCAATCGTCCATTTCATAAGTCAGCTCACCGTACCCCGTACGACCAGCGCCACGGTGTGCTCCCGCCCTCCGGCATGGAGCCGCAGGCGTACCGTCTTGCGGAAGTTACCCTTGTCTTTGGCCGCGAAGACCACCTTCACCTGCGCCGTATCCCCCGGGCGAAGCGGACGTTTCGCAAACTCGGCCCGCGTACACCCGCAGTCGGTCGCGGCCGAAAGCAGAACCACAGGCGCATCCCCGGCCTTTACTTTGAAAACCGTAGAGACCGTATCGCCCAGGGCTACCTGCCCGAAATCGTGCTCCGTACGCTCCAGCGTAAAGCCTGCCTTGTCAGTTACAGCTTGCTTCAGGGTTTGTTCCAGCGCCGCAGCCCAGCCCTGGACCGGACCGGGAGTCTGGGCCCATACCTTCGGGGCGAAAAGCCCCGCCAGAAGCAGAATCAATGCGAAGACCATCGCCGCCGTGAGAAACCGACTATTCGCGCGTGCACGCCTCCCCTCGTCCGAAGGCACGGAAGCCTCCGTGTCTCCCATTGCGCCGTGTATGTATCTATCCGTTGTCATCGTCGTACATCCGTATCTTGTTAAACAATCGTACTATTCCTGCAATCCCGGGCATCGCTGCCGGACGGTTATTTGCGTGGTATGTAGAAATCTTAACCGTCGTTCCCGGACTTCACATCCGCACACCGGGCAGGCAATCAGTTGGCAGACCCTGCTTCCGGCCTCTGCGGCTACAAGAGGCGTGCGCCGCACCCGGCCCGCTCTCCCGGCCTCAGAAGTCGTGCTGCTCGCGCACGAAAGTCCCGTCGGCCGAGTAGATCAGTTCCAGCCCGCCCGAGATCGACACCTCGTAGCCGCCTATTTGCCGTTCGACCTTATAGGGAACGGCCTGCGGATAGTGTCCGGCCATGTGCGCCGAGACCGCCTCGGGAAGAACCCCCGCAGGAAGCGCCGAAAACTGGCAGTCCACCTCGATCCACTGACCCGAGGCGTTGAACTCGATCTGCGTGCCGTTACTCAACTCGACCTTATATTCCTTACGTCCGTTATCCTTTTCGCGCTCGGCACGGACACAAGACTCTGCCGGGAAAAACGTTTCGATAAAAGCCTGCGCCTGCGAGGGCAACTTGCCGTAAGAAATCCGAACTTCATCGTCGCAGCCCGCCAGTATAAGCAGGCAGGCAAGCATCGCCGCCAGCACGGCCGGATATGTACGCCGTTTCTTTCTCATTGTATATTTCGCTTTAATCATGATAAATCCGATGTATTAAAGTATCGTTCCCCCGGCGTCGATACGCAGTTCGATCTCGCGTTCGCCGCGTTCGAGTTCCACGAGGTAGTATTCCGCAGTCGGAGTCTGCACGTACCCGATATCGTCGATCGGGAACGCCGCCCACTCGGAGGCCGCGATAGCGGCCGTGACGGCCTGCGGAAGCTCCCCGCGGCGGATGTCCCATGCCGTACGGACCCATGCGCTGCGTCCGTTGAAATAGACCTCCTTCTCGCGGCCCTCATGCCAGATCTCCACCTCCAGAAGGCCGTCGTCGTAATCCTGCCCGAGAATCTGCGCGCCGGGGTATTTCGACGAGATGAACTCCGCGACGGTCGTGTTCACCAACTCGGCGTTGCCCTGTCCGGGGTCGCTGCCCGGCTGCTTGAGTGCCAGCGTGCCGTCGGGCGCGACGTCCACCTTCGCGTCGCCCTGCGCAGACTCCAGATCAAAACGGTAGAACTCCTTGTCGGGAGTCTTGTAGTGGTCGATATCGTCGATCCGGTACGAGGCGTACACGCTGCTTTCGAGCGCCTGCATCACCGTCCGGGGAACATCGCTCCGCCAAACCTCGGTCTTGGTGTAGACCCACGCGCCGCTGCCGTCGAAGAGCAGCTCGCGCGGCGTGCGGGAGTCGATGATCTCCACCTCGGTCATGCCGTGCTCATAGTCGATCTCCGTGATGCGGGCTTCGGGGTAGTTCGTGCGGATGTACGCTTCTATGCCCGTGGCCGGACGCGAGGGAATGTAGTCCCCGTAGTCGTAGTCGGGAGCCGAATCCGTCAGCATCTTGACCAGCACGCCGTCCGCCGAGTAGTAGAGATCGACTTCGGTCTCGATGCCGTTCTCCCCTTTCCCGGCCTCGATGACGTAGACCGTCTCCACGCCTTCGCGCTCGAGCTTGTCCACATCGTCCACCGTCCACGGAGCCGAAGCGTATTCGCTCCCGCCGAAAGCCGTCCGCACGGCCTCGGGAAGCACCGTGAAGGGAATGTCCGTTTCGGTCATGTACCACGCGCCCCCGTTGTCGAACCATGCCGCAAGGTCGTTGCCGGCCTCGGCACGCGAGCCGGGCAGCGAGAAACTCGCCACGACATATTGGCCTTTGGCCGTCCACCGCACATTGGTAGCCGCGGGGTATTTTTCCGCCAGGGCCGCCTGCGCCTGATCGCTTACGGCAGGCTCGCGGGAGGCGTTTTCCTCTGTCTTGTCGCAACCTGCCAGAGCCAGCGCGCTCACGAGCAAGGTCATCCAAACTGTGTTCCTTTTCATAAAGTTGTCCGTGATCTATGGGTTAAACAATTCGTTTCTCGTGAAGCATAAAACACGATGTTTGCAGAAACGGGCGCCCGGCGGCTAATCGTTGTAACCGATGACGGTGAACTTACGGTCGAACTTGATCTCCATGCCCCCCGAGAGTTCGATCTCCCACGTATAGGGGTCGCGCCCGATCTTGCGGATGAACTGCCGGTGGAAAAGTTCGTTCGCCGCCACGAAATCCGAGATCGCCTTCGGAACGATAGCCGCGGGGACGGCATCGTACTTGCGCTCCACACTCTTCCAGGAGCCGTCGGAGCGGAAATCCACCTCCGTACGGTCGGTGTACGTCACCTCGTACTCCACGGCCATGATCTTGTGGTCGGCCACGATGTAGGCTACCGTCAGACTGTCGAAGTGCGTCTTCAGGAAGGTCTGTGCCGTCTGGGGCAAGCGCTCGAACGGGATAGGTTCTTCACGTCCGTCGGCATGGGCCGTCGCAAGGCCGCAAAACACGAGTGCGGCGAAAAGAATCAGTTTTTTCATCGTTAGTCGTATGTTTTTAGTTTTACGTTTACCGAGCCAATCATTCATCTATCAAACCTTTCGGAATCTCAATCCCCGCTACATCGGGCGGACACCGCACCCGGCGGCGTTTTCCCGACGGGTCCCGGCTGCGGCAAGGCGGCGAGTCCTCCCTCCCGGACAGCCAAGCCGGACCCCGGAAGCTCATCGCCACGCTCCGTCCGCCCCTGCGAATCCCTTAGCAGCAGTGGCGGCAGGCCGTCAGCAGCAACGCTGCCAGCAGGGCCATGCCTGAAAAAACTGTCCGTAATCTCATCCGTCTTCGTTCGTTATCCTTCGTTATCTTCTGCCGGCTCTGCAGAACCGGTCTTCTATCTTTTTCACTCCGTTCCCCTGTGCCGGGCGGGCCGAAAGGCCGCTGGAAGGCCGCAAAGGCTATATCTTTCGTTACTCACCGTCCGTATGCTGCGTAAGCCAGGCTTCGATCACGTCCACCGGACAGTCCTTGAGCAACACCCGCTTGTCGCGGTCCAGCAGGTAGAGCGCCGGGATGCCCGGCAGGTGGTAGGCAGCCGTACCGCCCTTTTCCATCGGGGCATGCCCCACAGTCCATCCCGCAGGCATCTGCGGCAGATGTTCGCGCCACGCCGCTGCGTCGTCGTCGGGGTATATGGCAAGCACCCGCAGCCTGCCCGAAGCGATCAGGGATGCGAACACCTCCGAACGCACGATGCGGTCCTCCACACGCGCACAGTCGTGGCAACCCGGATTGTAGAACATCAGCAGCGTATACCCCGCACGAAAGCCGTGCAGCGTGCCGCGCCCACCGTCGCCCGTCGTGTAGGTGAAATCCGCGGCCCGCATACCGGGGCGGTTCTTGAGTGCCGAAGCCAACTGGGACCGGGGGCGTACTTTATAGAGCGTGTCAATGCCGGGAGCCTCGACGACAGCCTCCAGCGCGGGAATGAACAACTCCTCGCTTCTAAAAGGTGAATTGGGGTGATGCCAGAAGTATTCGGCGGCATCGAGCAGGCGAAGCTGCATATCGGGGTGGTCGTTCCCCTTGCGGAAGAGCGCTCCCGAGAGCCGTGCGGCCTCGGTTTCGGGCATCTGTGCGAGCAACTGCGCCCAGGGAGTGAACCAGGACTCCAGGGCCGCCGTGTCGGCGATCCAGCGCCCGTCGCCCCAGTCAAGGTTGTCCCAGTAGTGTTCGGCCATCCATGCCATACGCAGGCTGTCGCCCGAAAGCATCGCAGGGGGCTGCGGTACGAACAATTCCGGAACGTCAACGGCGACGGAAGGCATGTCCTGCACCCCGGAGCTTGCGGACCGTTCCGCCCGGGCACTTTGAGAACCGGCACTCCCGCAGCCCGTAAGCAGCAGCGTGCAAATCAGCGCGAGCACAAGCCCTGCAAATTTTATCCGCATCGTATCTCGTCCTCTGTTCATAGTATCTCTATAAAATCCCGTTTACACGACCTTTGTACCGTCACATAACCGAAGCGTCGTTATCCGGTTCGAATCCGGACGGCATTGCGCCCGGCAGTCCCCTAAAACCGGGAGGGGAAGATTGCTGCCCCTCCCAGCGGGACCGTCCGCAACCCACTGCGGACGACCGGAACCTTAAAGCATCAATTATGAAAAGATCGTCGGTCTTAGTAAGGCGAGGCCCACCCGAAACATAAACGCCCCAAAAACTCCGTTATAAAAGCGCCTAATCCGGACCTTGCGGCAGCGCACCCGGACTCGGGCTCCATTAGCGGCCGGGAAAGGAGATCCAACCTCGCCCGACCTGTCTATTATGAAAAAATGAAACAGCATGCACCTCTCCGCACTAAGGACTGTAGGGGTTCGAATTTGCGGAGAGCGCATTACCGTCTTATTTCAGCGTAAGGTTCTTTTTGATGGTCGCACGGTTGTTCTTATCCTTATGTTTACCGCTGCTGAGCCAGTCGGAGCTCGCAGCGTTCATCAAATCGCATCCGATCAATTTGTACCAAGGCACCTTCACATGCTGAGCCCCCAGCGAGTGTCCGATCTCGTGAGCCATCGTGTGCTTGTTCCAGGCATTGGTGCAGCTGATAACGCAGGCAGGAGACTTCTTGTTCACATTATAGGCGCCGACATAGGACATACCCAACACATTGCTTTTCCATCCGCCCCAGCGGCACAGCACGAAGATGCCGTTGACACCTTTGTACTTTAACCCGATGTAGTAGTCGAACATGGTAAGGGTATAGTTTGCATCGGAGGTTCCTTTGTAATTGACGTTCTGGATATGCACATTGAACTTGACGTTTTTCTCGACGTCCCTGAGCGACTTGATCGCATCGTTGACCTGCCAGTTCATCTCGTGGGTCGCCGGATTGGCCCTCTGCTCTTTCAACAGGTAGATGTTCACCGTGGGCGTTTTCACGACGGCCTTGGTAACGGGTCTGAAGCGGGAAGCGATCGAAGAGAACAGGTCGGAATAAAGGCCCCGGGTCGCCGCTTCGTCGGCCAGCTCGGGAACGTCGGGCAACGTATAGCCGTCTTCCGACGCTTCGGCGCGCGCGCTCATCGCTTCGGCCATCGCCGTCAGGTCGAGGGACATCGCCCCGCCCGCGCTGCTGCGCGTAAACACCGGCGCCCCGCTCTTGGTATCGACCGTCAGCGAAGCGTACCGGTCTTCGACGGCGGCCTGCATTTCAGGGTCGCCGTAGGCGATCCAGGCCAGGTTGCGCCCTTCACAGCTCATGCGAATGGCCACGTAGGACGGAGTTACGGTCAGGTCGACCGAATCCTGCTCGGCCGAATTGAACACCAGCGCCGAAGCCTGATCGGGATCGAGGGCGTCCGAGGCCGTGAGCGACACGGTGCGCGTCACGGTCCCGTCGCTGAGAATCACCTTATCGAGCGAGGTGCACGCCGAAAGCTCCGTCATCAAGCCTTCGTAAGTGAACGATGCAAGATTAATTTTCAAGGGTTCCGACATCTCTCCCGCAGGAGCCTCGATCGGTTCTTTGGAACAGGAGGCCAGCATGGCCGCCAGTCCTGCAAATAATAAAATTCGTTTCATAATCATATCTCTAATTTTACAGTCCTGATTTATTCTAATCTAAATTCCTCCGGCAGAGGATATGGCAACCGACATCGTTGGGCGGAACGCCCGCCTTTAATCCCGACTTGCCGACTTTCGATTTGTACTCTCCGGCCTTACCCCGAGAGCATCCAGAAAACCATCCAATCGGATAAACATCGCCACTAAAGACCTTCTCTCTCCAAAGGCGGCTATCCACCGCCGAAGAATTATAGGAGCGAATGGATAAGCGCCCTTCCGGGACGCTATAAATCCCTGACACAATAACTGTAGCCGATATCGGAGGTGCTGCTCCCTCTGCTGATATTGGCGCCGGTGTAGATGTTTATGCTCCACACGGAGCCATCGCTGGAACTGTCCTTGGTAGCCGACCACAGATAGGAGGAAGTGTGGAAAGAGATAGAAGTTAACTCATTTCGCAAAGCGAGGATTAACTGCAATTCCCGGATTGTAGGAAGGCGCCATCCCGTCTTGCCTTCATAGTTAGAGGCACATGCCCCACTCCATTGACCGCTTAGACTTCTACCATCAAGGACCTCGAACTTGGCGGCGAAACGGTTATTGGTAGCATCCAGTTCGTTATGGCTGGGCGTGGTGGTCCAGTTCGGGTGGATCAGGGATGATTTGACGCCGTCCGTACCCTCCCGGCAGACGATAATCTTCCCGTCCTGAACGTAAGGGTAGTGTTTTGTTTGGGCATAACCGGCGGTAACCGTCAGCAGAAGGGCGGACAGTACCGCTGTTTGCCATGCATTGTGCATGATTCGTTTCATATGTTACACTTTAATGGTTGTTTTGTACTATTTTGTATTTTCCCAGTATCCCGGCATCGCAAGCCTCTGTGACTGTGCCATGTATCCGTCAGTATAATCGGCCTTTCTATCGCATCGCAACAAGACTCTTCGGCGAAGGGACTTCCCAGCACCCGGACTATCCGTTTTCGCAGGGTTTTCCCCGTATCGCCGCCGTGCAGCTTCATTTTCCGGTATCGGGGAAAGAGGCTGACTGACGGATCGTTTTATCCATTGTTCTTGCACTGGCGCACCGCCCCCTCGGAAAATCTTTCGCTCGCGGCCGCCTGCGGCGGTAATCCGTGCGCCCTTTCAGCGCCAAAGAGCTAAAGGGTTAAAGCGCCCCTGCGGGACGCTATACATCCCTAACACAACGCACAGTGAGGATGGTCGTGACGGCAGCGGTTGACCTCCTACCATCCGAGAATGTCACGTAATACGCCTTGGTGCCGTCGGAACTGTCCTTGGTAGCCGACCAATAACTGCCTATTCCGAAGCCGTTGCTTCCCTCGGCCCACGTATCCCGCATGCAGAATATGAGCGCCAATTCAGTTGCGGTCGGTAACCGCCACCCTGCGGGACAGGCCGTCAGGGCATCTTCCCATGTATAGTTACCAGTGTTAGCCTTGGCAGTCAGGAAGCGTCCGGTATATATGCTATATCCGTTATGTCCGTGATTGTCGTAACCCCACTCGGCGTAAGCCCATCCGCTCAGATCTTTTTCGCATATCACCCGCATATCGGCATCGCTCATGCCCGTAATCGTCACGCTAACGTTGTACTCCCGGTTGCGAAGCAGGTTGTAATCCTTGACATTGTCGCCGCCCAGATAGAAGTGGTAGGAAACCTCCTGGGTGATCGTACCGCTGGTGTAGGTCCCGCATACGATGGCCACGGTGCAGTAATCCTCCTGCCTAAAAGGAGCCGTTGAAAAGCTTTTGTCCACAGCCGCAGTGGCCGTACCGGTCCCCCGGGCATTTTCAGGCACGTACCACGTGAATGTGCTTCCGGCAGCGGATGCAACCGAACGAATATCCTCCACCGTCCATTCCGTTACGAACGGATCAGAATTGAGGACAGGGTAAGGGGTCGTTGCCGGGTCGGGAAGGTTGTCGTAGTCACGGAAGTAGTTCAGCGTGGACGGGACCTGTCGCAGATGGATCTTGTCCGGAGTGAAACTATCGCCCGAGGGCAGGGTGCACTTCCATCTGAAGACAATCTTGGCTACGGCACGGTAGAGGGGAATGGAAACCTCGTGCGTAGCAGAAGTAAGGTGTACGAAGCCCGACATCGGAGCCCCGTTCAAGGTGAGGGTCCTCTTAGTCAGCTCCGTCCCCTGCACGGCAAAGATATCGGCCTCGGAATTGACATCCCGGTAAAGACTCATATTATGGGTATTGGCAATGGCATAAATGCGGCTGGGCACAGACTTAAGCTCTTCCAGCAAGATTTTTTCGCTACTGCCCGGGGGTGGCAGTTCACTTCTGCGCAGATAGACAGGATCGGTCAAACGGTCCGTGCCTGCCTCGTTGAGCTGGATGACCCACAGGTCGCTAATATCATTTACGCCATCGACGTCGCTGCTCTTGACATCGACCTCCACGGCAAACTGGGGAACAAGAGTGAGAATCAGGCCCCGCTTGCCATCCGGGCTTTCGCCCGGAACGAACCGGGGGTCCTTGCTGCAACCCGTTAGCGACAGGGCCGCACCCAGCAGCACCCACGCCGCGGGCCGAACGAAGCCCCGGCCAAGGAACCCTGCACCGCACTCTTTACTCCTTATATATTTCCATAGTTTCATATCAGTAAATCCTTTATGTTTAGATCATTTGTTTTACTCTGATTATCGCCGCTTACCTGCCGAACGACGGCTCGCTATCCCTGCCTGTCGTGATGCACAAAGGGTTGAAGGTTCCCCTCATGGCCACTTACAAGTCCCGGACACAACGAACATACTGACTCTTGTCGTTGTAGGCACGTGCAGCCACATTCCCGTTTCGTTGTATTAAAATATTCGCGTAGCCGTCATTGTTACTGCTCTCAGTAGCCGCCCAAGAATCGCCACTGAAAGAAAATTGCCTTAACACGCCTCTCTTTTTGTAGATCAACATTATTTCAGAGATGGTAGGCAGGCGCCACGTGCCCTTATCGCTCTGATCGATCGCTTCGCTGTACTGGGCGCAGGCCGAATAGCCGGCGGAGTTGGATGTCGCATCCGTCGTCCCCGAAGCCTCGTACCAGGTCATCGTCGCGGAACGCCCGTCCTTGCCCACGGCATCGACTTCGGCAACCCGGAACTTCCTGCCATAAGGAGCACTCTCGAAAATCTCATAATAGATATCATTCGCCGATATCGAATGACGAGGAGTGACGAGCCACCTATCATGTACCGGATACTTGGCCGGATCGGCCCGCCCGGCAAGGTCCTCGACCACGATGGTATTGCCGTTCACCACCTTCGGATAGTCCGATCTGGTAGGAACGACTTTCGTATCACGAACACAACGCACCTCGCGGAGGTAGCTCATCGGTCTCTCGTATGCCAGACCATCGGGGAACCACATGGCCCACACCGAATATGATTTGGAAGTGATTTTGGTAGCCGAAAAGGGGTAGTATTGGTGTGGGACAGAGGAGAAGGGCAGTTGTTTTTTATACTGATGCATCAGTTTCAACTCCCGAATGGTAGGCAAGCGCCACGCACCTTTATCGCTCTGGTCGCCCGCTTCGCTGTACTGGGCGCAGGCCGAATAACCGGCGGGGTTGTACCTCTCATCGGTCGTCCCCGAAGCCTCGTACCAGGTCATCGTCGCAGAACTCCCGTCTCCGCCCACGGCATCGGCTTTGGCTACCTGAAACATCTCGCCCACGGTATTAAAACCGGATACGTTGGCATCCCACGCATCTTCCTCATGGAAGGGAGTGACCGACCAAGGTTCGTGAGTGGGATAAGCATCAGGGTCAGCCTGAGCGTAGCTATCTTTGACCACAATGGTATTGCCCTTGATAATATAAGGATATGAATCCACCTGATGTCCCACATCGTCGCTCGTTACGTCGATCGTTACCCATTCTTGTTGCTCACAGGCGACACTGCAACCCACTTGCCGGAAGTATAGCATGATTTTCGCGCTCTTCCCTGCTTCGTAGATCCGAACGGGTAGGGAGAGCCGTATAGACTTATTTTCGGTATCGATCTCAAGGTACAATTGAGTGGCCGCGGTCTTCGGCTCGATCATCATGGGCTGGCCGTACCCTCTGGCCGAAGCTTCGCCCACGGGA
>QWCN01001752.1_pt1 | contig 47098 bp, 38 predicted proteins | sample 1972711 | NCBI WGS metagenome assembly QWCN01 (sample SAMN09866707, study PRJNA288562) | Human gut metagenome isolate term1_stool, whole genome shotgun sequencing... | isolation source: gut | host: Homo sapiens | place: USA: California
GAGCAAAAAGGAGAGTCTGCCTGGAAAGATTCTAGTTCATCAGGGACTTTTTGTCGGCAGCTGGGGCGAGATGCATGGCTCCAAATTTCTAAGTGAAGCGCGCATGAAAGAACTATCTGATACATTTTTAGAGGCCACTAAAGGCAGTTGCCCTATCGCAGTCAGAAAGCCGGTACAATTAAGGCAGCTTACCTGCCAAAAGACAGCATCTAATATAAACTTCACACTCTTTAATGACGCTATATTTGGATCAGAGACAGATCTAGGCACATACGGCACAATACAGAAAAGTGCATTGTATGAAAACAGCGAAAGAGAAAAGACATCTTGGGCACGTGAAGACGAGCTTTCATGGCAGCAAAGCTTTATGCAGCAAAGCTTTTGCGGAGGAGAGGTGCTTGGTGGGATGAACACTGTATCAGAAAGCCCAGGCAATACAGATTACCCACAAAGAACACTTGACTGGAATCAGGTAGTGGCAGACCTTGCAAAGATGCATGTCAGCTACCTAAACAGTATCTACAGTAAAGAAGTACTAGATGACTGGAAGGCACATCGTATTATGTGGAATGGCGAAGAGATAAGTGAATACGACTATATTGGACGTCATATGGGATACCGATTTACTGTCACACAGGTTAAGATATCACGTGTCAGTCAAGAAAAGAAAAAACAGACACAAAGCCAGATGTCTAAAAGTATCATCAAATTTACAATTAAAAACACCGGCTTCGCCAATCTGTGCGAAGAGGCAGTCTGCAGACTGATACTTACAGAAAACAACGAAAACGTCAAAGCCTTTGAAATCAAAAGTGATCCGCGCACATGGAACAGCTGTACAGATACTGTTATAGAAAGCCCCATTTTGCAAGAAGTATGGACGCAGCAATCACAGCAAACAAAATTATTTCTTCAGCTCATACGAAAAAGAGACGGCCGCATAATCGAATGGGCAAACGAAGAATATGATCATAAAGTAGGGGGAGTGCTGATGGAATTAGAAGTGAAATATGAAATCGCACATGAAAATACATAAAAAAGATTGGCAAAAAAAAGAAAAACTGATATACTAGAGGAGCTTTTTGAAAAACGAAAAATAGGCTAGCTGTTTCTTAGAAACAATTTTACTGATCTGACAATAAGTGACAGCTAAAGAATAACCTAAAAAGGGGGAAAAATGATTGTATTTGTAGCTTTATTGGGTCTTATTACTTTATTGGGAGTACAAAAAAGAAAAAAAGAAGAGCCATTTCTTTCAAAAGAGATGACAACTACAGTAAACGGAATATTTGTGCTGTGCATTTTTTTAACACACAGCTCTGAATATATTTCATTTTCAGGAGTGGCAGATAGCTTGTATCGCCATTTCCAAAATTTTCATAATCAGTGGATTGTGACTACATTTTTGGCGTTTTCAGGTTATGGGGTTATGAGCCAAATAGTAAAATATGGAGATGTTTATTTGGCAGAGTATCCTAAGAACAGACTTTTAAAAACACTTTTTAACTTTGATATAGCAGTACTTTTATACCTTGTTATGAATTTGATTTTAGGTATTAACTATTCAACAACAGAAATAATAGGTAGTTTTGTCGGAATTACAAGTGTTGGAAATTCCAACTGGTACATTTTTGCAATATTGGTAATGTATCTTGTATCTTATCTGTCAGCTTGCCTTTTTAGAAAAAATTATGTTTATCAGGCAGTGGGAGTGACGGTTGGAACAATTGCCTATATTATAATAATGCAGCTGTTTGACATGCCATCACGCTTTATATCCACCATTCTATGCTATCCTGCAGGTGTATGGCTGTGTGTATATAAAAAGCAAATTTATATATTGTTAAAAAAATATACTGTGCAGTCTATTAGTATCATTGCAGTTATTTTGCTTGTTACTTATAAGTTTAGATATAATGATTATATTATGAACTTGAGTTCAATTTATTTTGTACTTGCAATTGTATGCTTCAATACATTTTTTACAATAAAAAGCAAAATGTTACAGTTTGTCGGAAAACATGCATTTAGCATTTATATTTTACAAAGAATACCAATGATCTTTTTTGAACATTATGGTTTCATGAAAGAATATCGATATATATTTGTGATAGTTGTAGGGTTATGTACAATTTTGATAGCAGTACTTTTCGATAATTTGATAAAAAAGATCAATAGCAGCTTGTTTGCAAATAAAAACATACAGAAAATGTGATATTGTAAGAAAAATTTAAGATACGATAAAATAGAATCTATATTGGTCTGTATTGAATTTTCAATCTGTGTGTGTTATGATGTTTTTATGTAAAATAAAATTAAAACCAATGTAATGTGCTGGATTACTTTGGGGAAATAATAGAAAGAAGAATGAAAAATCTTAGAAAATAAAAGTAAGGGGATTTAGAAGATGCAGCATGTATTTATAGTAGGTTCAAAATCACTGGGAGCTTATGGCGGATATGAGACTTTTGTTTATAAGCTCACTGAGTATAACCGAAATAGTAAAGATTTAAAGTTTCACGTAGCCTGCAAGGCAAATGGTGATGGGTGTATGGATGAAACACAGTTGGAGGGTGTAACACGGCTTAGTGATACAGAATTTGAATTTAATAATACACATTGTTTTAAAATTAAAGTTCCCAATATAGGTTCGGCTGCAGCAATTTATTATGATATTGCTGCACTGAATATGTGTTGTCAGTATATTGAGAAGGAGCATATCAAAAATGCGATTGTTTATGTACTGGCTTGTCGAATAGGACCTTTTCTTGCTAACTTTCAGAAGCGCATTCATAAGCTCGGCGGTAAGGTATATCTGAATCCAGATGGCCATGAGTGGATGCGTGCAAAATGGAGTCTTCCAGTTCGAAAGTACTGGAAAATATCTGAGAAAATGATGGTAAAACACAGTGATTTTGTCATTTGCGACTCCATTAATATTGAAAAGTATATTCATGAGTGTTACGATGGTAGAGGAATAAAAAAGGGCAATCCCAAGACAACCTATATTGCATATGGAGCAGAAACAAGAAAGAGTATGTTGGCTGATGACAGTGAAAAATTACTGAATTGGTATAAAGAAAAAGGTGTGACACCGAAAGAGTATTATCTGGTTGTTGGTCGTTTCGTTCCGGAAAATAATTATGAGACAATGATTCGGGAGTTTATGTGCAGTAAGACGACAAAAAATTTTGTAATTATCACGAATGTAAATGACAAGTTTCTTGACGAATTGGAGACACGTCTTCATTTTAAGAAGGATTCTCGTATCCGTTTTGTCGGAACCGTGTATGATCAGGAGCTGTTAAAAAAGATTCGCGAGAATGCATATGGCTATTTCCATGGACATGAGGTAGGAGGAACGAACCCTTCACTATTAGAGGCGCTTGGAAGTACGGATCTGAATCTTTTGCTGAATGTTCCGTTTAATAGAGAGGTTGCACTTGATAGCGCACTTTATTGGACGAAAAAAAGTGGCAGTCTTGCAAGGCTGATCGAGACAGCAGATAAAATGTCGGGAAGCGAGATTGAAGCTTATGGTGCAAAGGCAAAGGAACGCATAACAAAAGCATATAGTTGGGAATTTATAAGCTCAGAATACAGAAAGGTTTTTTTAGGTAAATGAAAATCGCAATATTGCTGGCCTCCTACAAAGGAGAAAACTATATCAGGGAACAGATTCAGTCGCTGCTTGAGCAGACAGTAACCGACACGAAGATTTTGATTCGCGATGATCAGTCGCCGGATCGCACGTTTGAGATAGAGCAGGAGTTTGAGAAAAATTATCCGGATAAGATAAAAGTGATGCGCCGTACAGAGGGAAAGGGTGGATCAAAGGAGAACTTTTGGGCACTGTGTCAGGAAGCTGTGAAGATGGACGCGGACTATTTTATGTTTTGCGACCAGGATGACGTCTGGAACCCAGATAAAATTGAAATTACATTAAAGCGGATGCAGAAGGTTGAAAAGAAAAACCCGAAAAAGCCGGTTCTAGTGCATACAGATTTGGAGGTTGTCGATCAAAATCTGAACTCACTTGGAGCGTCCTTTGTGCGATATCGTGCACTGGATGCAAAGATTACAGCAATCAACCGGTTGCTTGTTCAGAACAATGTGACAGGCTGTACGATGATGATAAATCGTCCGCTGCTTGAAAAAGCGCTGAAGCTATCAAATATCAGTGCAATTGCGATGCATGATTGGTGGTTCTCACTGGTGGCATCGCTGTTTGGCGAGATTTCTTTCATTGATCAGGCAACTATCAAGTATCGTCAACATGGAGATAATGTGGTTGGAGCTACAAAGGTAAACACACCTTCATTTATTTTACAGAGATTAAGAGGGAAAAACCATATTCATGAAGTTTTTCATTTGTCTTCTATGCAGGCACAGGAATTGCTTCAAATTTATGGCAATGAACTTTCTGATAATCAAAAACCGTACATTGAGGCAATGGCGGGGCTTGAAAAGAAAAATAAAGTTGCACGAATTTATACGGTGCTTCACTATAATATGCTTAAGCAGGGTATTGTTCAGGTAATCGGAGAACTTCTGTTTATTTGATACAGCATAAACACATTGAAGAGAAGGAAGTGTTGTATTTATGGACATCATGTGGTGTCATGCTCACTTAGGAAGAAGATGAAAGGAAATAATATGAAAATTAATTTTGTTATTCCGTTTAAACGATTATCTGGAGGAATACGAGTTGTTTTTCTTTATGCAAATTATCTGGTAGGGAAAGGTCATGATGTAGTTTGCTATATGCCGATGGTAAGCTATAAGGGAAAGGACCAGTCGGCACTATTTCGTCTGAAGGCATCCTTAAGCAACACATTCAAGCCAGAACATTGGTTTGATGCCAAATTTAAGCTTAAGATTGTGCCGGTGATCAAGCCAAAGTTTATACGTGATGCAGATGTTACTATCGCAACGGCATGGCAGACGGCATATGATGTAAAGAAGCTTCCGCATCGCTGTGGCAAAAAAGTTTATTTTGTGCAGGACTATGAAGTGTTTAACGGAGAGGCGAAAGATGTAGATCGAAGCTACCAGCTAGGACTTCACACGATTACAATTACACGTCAGCTTGCACAGATGCTAAAAGAACGTTTTGGTGTAGATGCAGAGGTTATTTACAATGGTCTTGATCAGGCAGAGTTTATTGCGCAGCCGAAAAAGAAGCACAAAAGTCCAGTGCTTTTGATGATGTACCACGAGGCAGAGCATAAGGGAACTAAGCCAGGAATGGAGATTGTGGAGAATTTGCGCAAAAAGTATCCGGATTTAAGATTAAACATGTTCGGTCGAAGAAAAGGCAGCGATGTTCCAGAATATGCACGTTTTTTGGAAAACCCGCCTAGAGAACTGTTGATGAAAATGTACCGAGAGTCGGACATTTATTTATTTACTAGCAGCAGAGAAGCATGGGGACTGCCTATTCTTGAAGCAATGGCAAACAAATGTGCTGTAGTTGGTTTTAAAGTAGGCGCTATGGCAGAGATTGCGACTGACCAAAATGCAGTTGTGATCGAGAATTTCAACTTTTCACAGATGGAAGCTGAAGTAGAGAAGCTGTTAAATGACAGACAAAGGCTCTTGCTTCTTCAGTATGAAGCGTATAAAACAGCATTGCAGTTTACGTGGGAGACACAATATGCACATTTTGAAGACTATCTGGACAAATTGGCAGAGTATAAGTAAAAAGATTTTTGAGGGAAAGTTAGGAGAGAAGATTAAAAGCGGGGATTTATATTTTATTTTACTGGATATCTTCCTGTTCATTCAGGTATTTTCAGAGAGCCAGTTAAATGAGCAGCTTTTTGTCGAGGATTTATTATTTGTTTCGAGAATTATAGTATTAATATTGCTTACAGCTAATGCGATCTTTTCATTAAGGTTGCATGCATCCATAGATGTATCCATAAAGATGGGTTTTGTATATGTCTTCTTTAGTTGCTGTCTGGCAAATGCGATTTTGTTTTACGGAGGTCAAAGCCTTTTATACATTGTGTTTGCTGTAGTAGGTGCGAAGGATAAGCCATTAAAGCGAGTTTTTAAAAATACGCTGATTTCATTGACCGTTGCACATGCGATAGTCTTGTTTTTGTGTATGATTGGTTTATTGCCTGATAACATTGATGTGCGCTGGCTTGGAAATCAGACAGGAGCATTCTTTCAGGGCGAATATGTCCGCCATGCATTTGGCTTTTTAAACAGCAATCAGATTCCACTAATTTTCATGATTCTCTTATTTATGTATGTGGGAATCAGAGGAAAACGGTTTACTGTTGTAGAAACGATTGTCGCAGTACTGATAAATTCTCTTATTTTTTCGTATTGTGGTTCCAGAATTTCTTTTGTGCTAGTGTTTGTATTCTTGGTATGTTTTTGGATTGTCAGAATTTATTCATTAAAAGTAAAGTCAAGATTTAATTGGCTGGTAGTTGGATATGCAGCATATCCATTGGCCTTTCTTATAAGTTTGATTGGTTCCTATGCGTATCGTGCAGGAAATTCGTTCTGGGTAGCAGTTGATTTGGTGTTAAACAATCGTCTTAGTCTGGCTAATAAGCTGTTAGCAGTGTATCCTGTCAGTCTGTTGGGCTATGGAAAATTTGCAGGTACCTATTCAGGTCTTGGAAATGCAACTGCAGATAATGGATATGTTTTGCTGTTTTTGCAGACAGGTATTCTTATTTCTGTGATGGTATTGATTTTACATGAGTATATAATGCACATTTGCATCAAGAAAAAATGTACATCTCTCGTGATTTGTCTGATCTTTATCGCGATTGAGAATTTAATCAATGCACATATGCCATCCTATAAGCTGATTCCATTATATTGTATTTTGGCAAACTGTGATGATTCATTCTTTGACGAATATGGTTCTATGAGCGCGCGAATACGATTCTTACCAAATTTGACAAGATTTCAGAGAAAAATTGGGTTTGAAAGTTCCGGTAAGTGGAAGTGGGAAGAGAAAAAAGAAAAGTTTAGAAGAAAGAATAAATCACACGGAGAATAGGATGAAGGAAAAGTATAAATATTTAACGAAAAATGTACTTATTTTTGCAGTCAGTTCATTTGGAACAAAGTTTCTTTCCTTTTTGTTGGTGCCTTTTTACACAAGTGTACTGACGACAGCAGAATACGGTATTGCAGATATTATCACGACAACGGCAACGCTGATGATGTATATTTGTACCGTAAATATTGCCGATGCAGTACTTCGGTTTGCAATCGAACGAAAAAAGGATCAAAGTGAGATCTTGGTATTTGGAATCCGTGTACTTTTCATCGGAAGCCTTGTTGCCATTTTATTTTTGACCATTACGGCACAGCTGCGTATCGCAGACTGGCCGCTTATGTACTATATCTTTATTTTTCTGTATTTCTGGTCAACAGCACTGTACCAGATTATGACCTCTTACTTAAGAGCTCTTGATAAGGTTATGGAAGTAGCAGTGGCTGGCATTATCTCGACGGCAGCTATGATTGCAGGAAATATTATCTTTTTGCTTGTAATTAAGATTGGAATCTATGGTTATTTGATTTCAATGGTCATTGGACCGCTAATTGCATCAATCTATTGTATTGCAAAGGCTAAGGTCAAAGGGCGCGATTATATCAAAAGTGTGTGCAGCACGGCCGTACAGAAAGAAATGCTTCAGTATTGTGCCCCACTGATTTTTAATAACATTGCGTTATGGATCAATGCATTTTTAGACAAGTACTTTGTGACCGCGATCTGTGGCGTAGAGGCAAACGGTATCTATGCGGTGGCAAGCAAAATTCCAACGATCCTTTCCACCTTTTATACAGTATTTTCCCAAGCTTGGACATTGTCTGCTATTCGAGAATTTGATGTAGAAGACTCCGATGGCTTCTTTGGAAAAACTTATAAAATCTACAATGCGGCGATCACGATGGTATGCAGTGTGATTATTCTGTTCAATGTTCCGCTTGCTCGTATCTTATATGCAAAGGATTTTTTTGAGGCATGGAATTACTCCTCTGTTTTACTGATCTCGATCATGTTTAACGCGATGACTGCTTTTTTGGGCAGCATTTTCTCGGCAGTAAAAGACAGCAAGGTTATTGCATCGACAACCGTTGTGTCGGCTGTATGCAACATTGTGCTTAATGCGCTGTTAATTCCAAAATTTGGAGCGCTGGGTGCTGCGATCGCAACGGTTGCTTCCTACATGGTAATGTGGGCATTGCGTCTGGGCTATGCAAAAAAATATATCAAGATGAGCGTTAGCCTTGTAAAAGACTGCATTGTGTATGTGCTGTTGATTGCACAGGTTGCACTCGAACATACAGCCGGTCATGGTTATATCGGTCAGGTTGTGATTGTGATTGCGATTATAGTAATTTATCGAAAATATGTTGGCGCGATTTTGGGACAGCTTTTGCAGAAGGTAAAGGCAAAAATGAGCAGAGGCTAAGAAAAATAAAAGAAAACAGAAACAACGAAATGAGTGGTGCAGGATATGAATGTAATTCAAAAATTTACAACAAGAGTTTCAAAGTATGGATTTGACTATGTGATGAAGGTCATTCTGCGAAATAAGGTGTACAGACATGTGGACAACGCCTTTATGGCAATCGGAAATGTACTCTGGAAAAATGCAAAGCTGACCGACACGATTTTGATCGAGAGCCACAATGATTTTGACTGCAATGGCGGCGCATTTTACGACTATCTGATCAAAGAAGGCTACAACAAACGTTATAAGATTGTGTGGATGTTGCGAAACAAAAAGCCAAAGAACCTTCCGCCAAACGTAACAGGATTTAATCTGTATACGCCAAGTCTTCGAAAGACTTACTATATGTACACGGCCAAGTACATGACATCAGATCACTATATTCTGGGACGAAAGAGAGATGGACAGATTGCTTGTTACTTAGATCACGGAACAATCGGCTTAAAGTCCTTTAAGGGAAAGATTTTCCTGCCAGATGAATTAGATTGTATACTTGTGCCATCAAAGTTTTTGGCACCGATTCTGGCCGATCAATACAATCTGACGTATCCGAACAAAAAGCAGCGTGTGCTCGGATATCCGATGCACGACATTTTCTACAACGGCGGACAGGGTGATCTTCGAAAGTTGACAAATAAGACATACAAAAAGGTCATTTTGTGGATGCCAACATTTCGAAAGTCTGTTGATTTTAGTCGTATGGATTCGACAAGTGAGCTTGCGCTAGGTGTTCCAATCTTAAAAGATCGGGAATCATGTAACGAGCTGAATACATTTTTGGCAGCAAACAATGCACTGTTGATTGTCAAGATCCACCCGATGCAGGATTTGACAACAGTCAAGATCAAGGATATGTCCAACATTCTTGTGCTGGATGCAAATACCGTAAAGCAGCGTGGTGTAGATAATTATCATCTTATGAAAGATGTCGATGCATTGATCAGTGACTATTCGTCAGCAGCTTATGATTTCCTTCATGCAGACAAGCCAATTGCCTATACGCTTGATGATGCCGAGGATTATAAGTTAGGCTTTCTATTTGAAAATCCGCTTGACTATATGCCAGGTCATATCGTGTACAATCAGGAAGAGTTTATCGGTTTTATTAAGGACGTCATTGACGGAAAGGATCCACATCGGGAGGAACGCCGAAAAATCTCGAATCTTTTCTTTGAGTATCACGACGGAAATGGCTCCAAGAGACTTGCAGAGTATCTTGGATTAAAAAAATAAGGAAGAGTTTCAAAATTGCGCAAGATAGCAGTTGACAAACAAAGAAAAAAGTGCTATGTTTTCTACAGTATTGCGGTTGCAGACTTTAAAAATAGTAGTCTGTAACCGTAATTTCAAAACATTTTGTTCACGAAATCGGAGGAATTGAAATACATGAACAAACAAGAATGCGATATTTTAGAGGCGCTTCATGCAGAGCCATATATCAACCAGCGTGTATTATCGGATCTAAGCGGTCATTCGCTTGGAATTGTAAATCGTTCGCTTCGCCAGCTGCTAAAGGAAGGATATATTGATGATAATATTCGATTGACAAAGAAGGCTGAGAATGAATTTGCAGATAAGGCACCAAAGCAGGCTATTATTCTTGCAGCGGGCTTTGGTATGCGTATGGTGCCGATTAACCTTGAGTCACCGAAGGCTTTTTTACAGGTAAATGGCGAGTATCTGATTGAGCGTTTGATTCGCCAGTTGCATGAGGTAGGAATAAAAAAAATCTACGTCGTTGTCGGTTTTATGAAGGAGCAGTTTGAATATCTGATTGACGAATTTGGAGTAGAGCTTGTAATCAATACAGAGTATGCTGGAAAAAATAACCTGCATTCTATAAAATTGGTATCAGACCATCTCGCGAATGCGTATGTTGTCCCATGTGATATCTGGTGTGACAAAAACCCATTTCGTACCGCAGAGCTGTATTCCTGGTATATGGTCAGTGATCTGGTCGATGAGGAGAGCGATGTTCGGGTGAACCGCAAAATGGAGTTGGTACGAACAATACAAACCGCAGGAAATGCTATGATTGGCATTTCATATTTGACGGCAGAAGATGCAGCGCTTGTGACAGAACGGATTGTACAGCTAGTCGAAAAAGCAGCATATGATGATTCCTTCTGGGAAGAGGCTCTTTACAAGAAAGATCGTATGATTGTGGCGGCGCGTGTTGTCCATGCATGCGATGTTGTTGAGATAAACACCTACGAGCAGCTGCGAGACTTAGACAGCGATTCAGAACAGCTAAAATCCGATGCGATCGCTGTCATTGCAAAACAGCTGCAGGCCGATCCAAAAGAGATCGTCGAGATTTCTGTTCTAAAAAAAGGCATGACAAATCGTTCGTTTTTGTTCTCATGCAAGGGCAAAAAATATATCATGCGCATTCCAGGAGAGGGAACTTCCCAGTTAATCAGTCGAAAAGAAGAAGCTGATGTCTATCGGGCTATTTCTGGAAAAGAAATCTGTGATGATCCAATTTACATTAATCCAGAGAATGGCTATAAGATTACATCATTCTTAGAAGGTGTTCGTCCTTGTGATCCATTAAACGTAAGTGACCTGAAAAAATGTATGAATCTGTTAAAAAAATTTCATCAGATGGAACTTACTGTTGATCATGAGTTTGACATTTTTAAGCAGATCGAATTTTATGAGAGCTTGTGGGAGGGCGCACCGTCAATCTATCGTGATTACCAGAAGACGAAAGAAAATGTCCTGTCACTTAAACCCTACATTGAGGCACATGCAGGAAAGAAGGTGTTGACTCATATCGATGCCGTTCCGGATAACTTTTTATTCTGTGCAGGAGAAGATGGTGAACAGCTTCAGCTGACCGACTGGGAGTACGCCGGCATGCAGGATCCACACGTGGACATAGCGATGTTTTGCATTTATTCGCTGTACAATAAGCGCCAGATCGACCGTCTGATTTCCATTTACTTTGATGGTGATTGTCCGAATGAGACGCGTGTCAAGATCTACTGTTACATTGCCGCGTGCGGTCTTTTGTGGAGCAACTGGTGTGAGTATAAGCGAAGCCTTGGCGTCGAATTTGGTGAATACAGTCTGCGCCAATATCGCTTTGCAAAAGAATATTACCGTATTGCATCAGAGAAAATAAAAAAATTATAAAAAAGAGGGAGAACACTATGCATAAAGCAAAGAGAGCCATTATCATGGCTGCAGGAATTGGAAAGCGAATGCAGCCAGTCAGCCTGCATACACCGAAGCCGTTAATAAAAGTAAATGGAGTGCGCATGATCGACACTGTCATTTCGGGGCTTCATCAAAATGGGATCACAGAGATCTACGTTGTTGTCGGCTATTTAAAAGAGGCATTTGCAGAGCTTCCAAAACAGTATCCGGGTGTTGTGTTGATCGAAAATCCATTCTATGAAATTTGTAATAACATTTCTTCCCTGTATGTGGCAAGAGAGCATTTAGAGGATGTGATGATTCTTGATGGTGATCAAATCATTTACAATCCGACGATTTTAACGCCAGAGTTTGAACGGTCTGGTTACAACTGCGTCTGGTGTGAGGGAAAGACTGACGAGTGGCTTCTTACCGTGGAAAATGGTGTTGTTACACACTGTGGCAGAAATGGTGGAGAACATGGTTGGCAGCTGTTTAGTATTTCGCGCTGGAGCAAAGAGGATGGTGCCAAATTGAAGCGTCATATTGAGATAGAATTTGAAGATAAGAAAAATCGCCAGATTTATTGGGATGATGTTGCAATGTTTTGCTATCCAGATGAGTATCAGCTTGGTATTCACCCTATGGAGTATGGAGATATCATTGAAATTGACAATTTAAGTGAACTTGTGGCAATTGATTCATCTTACAAGAAGTATATGGATGGGTCAGACAAGTATTAAAAAAGGAGAAATAAGATAATGGAAAACGAAAAAAAGAAAGTAGACTGGCTTATAACGCTTCTTCCTTTGGCAATTGTTGTGGCGTTATGTGTGATATTTTTTGTGGCACCAGACCAGTCAAATGAAGTGTTAAGTAAAGTTCGCTTTTTCTTTGGAGACACGATGGGAACGTACTATTTAGTCATCGGTCTGGGTATTTTTTTGCTCTCAATTTACATTGCATGTTCCAAGTATGGCAACATTGTTCTTGGAGAGAAAGACGAAAAGCCAAAGTATTCTTTCTTTGCATGGGGATCAATGATGTTTACCTGTGGTTTGGCTGCTGACATATTGTTTTACTCCTTCTCCGAGTGGTTTATGTATGCAACAGATCCTCACATCGCAGAAATGGGAAGTATTCAGGATTGGGCAAGTGTTTACCCGATTTTTCATTGGAGCTTGATTCCCTGGGGATTTTATCTGGTATTGGCAGCTGCATTTGGATTTATGCTTCATGTGAGAAAAAGAAACCGTCAGAAGTATTCTGAGGCTTGCCGTCCTATTCTTGGAAAGCATACTGATGGTATTGCTGGACGAATTATCGATTTGCTTGCTGTATTTGCACTTCTTGCCGGCACAGCTACTACATTCAGTGTGGCTACACCACTTATGGCAAAAATCATTAACACTTTGTTTGGTGTGCAGCTAAATGAGACTGCTGTTACAATTGTGATTATTGTAATCACTTGTGTTATTTATACATACTCACTTCTCCATGGCTTTAAGGGAATTAGTGTGTTGGCAAATGCCTGTATTTATTTATTCTTTGGCTTGTTAATTTATGTACTGTTATTTGGCGGTCAGACAAAATACATTGTTGAGACAGGATTTTCAGCACTCGGAAGAATGATTCAAAACTTCTTCTCACTTGCTACAGCAACCGATCCGCAGAGAACCACATCCTTCCCGCAAAATTGGACAATTTACTATTGGGCATACTGGATGGTATGGTGTGTTGCAGCCCCATTTTTTATTGGAAATATTTCAAGAGGCCGTACTGTGCGTCAGACGATTCTTGGCGGCTATGTATTTGGAGTAGGCTCTACAATCATGAGCTTTATTATACTTGGCAATTATTCACTTGGCGAACAAATGAGTGGTGCGGCAGATTTTCTGGCAAAATATGTGGAAACGGGAGATGCATACGGATTGATTACTGATATTATTGGAACACTTCCTTGTGCACCATTTGTCCTTGTTCTTGTTCTTGTTACAATGATCGCATTTTATGCAACATCATTTGATTCTATTGCGCTTACAGCATCATGTTACAGCTATCATCGTCTTGGCGCAAATGAGCAGCCAAATAAGTTGATTCAGTTTATGTGGTGTATTCTTTTGGTTCTTCTTCCGATTGCACTTGTGTTTGCACAAAGCTCCATGAGTAATCTTCAGTCTGTCAGCATCATCGCAGCATTCCCAATCGGTTTTGTCATGGTATTGATTGTGCTGAGTTTTCTAAAAGATGCAAGTCTTTACATCAAAAATTGCACTTGAAGCGAAAACGGATTGCGATTATAATAGACTTCAGAGTTGGATGAAGAAGGGAGCGCAATCAATGGAATGTACGAAGAAAAAAAGGATCCGGCAGATAATAACAGCAACAACGGCAGCATTGCTGTGTTGTGCACCAACTGTTTATGCAAATGCAAGTGAGCAAAAGACAGCATTAGTTGATGAAGAGGAGACACTTGAATATGATTCAAATAGAATCTACGTAAGTGGTACAACTGGATGGGTGATAGAAAATAATCATTGGTGCTATTACATAAATGGTGTAAAGCAGACAGGAAGCTTATATACACAAGAAGGAGAATATCTGTTGGATAGTAATGGCTATATGGTAACTGGCTGGTATCGTAAGGATGCAAATGCACCTTATGTTTACTATGACCCACAAAAAGGGGGCGTCAGAGCTTATGGACTTACGACAGTAAATGGTGTGACATATTATTTTTATGGCTACATGAGGACTGATTATGCTGTCGTAGAAAACGGTGTGTTCTACTATTTTGGAGAAGATGGAGCGCTTGCAAATCAGATGAATGGTGTATCTGATGGCTGGCTTTTGATTGGCAGTGATTGGTATTATGTCGAAAATGGAGTATTATTTGGTGGATTAAAGACTATTGGAGGCGCTACTTATTATTTTGACCAGGGAAAGATGGTTACAAATGCGCGCCGTATGGTGCATGATTCATCATCTAATACGGATAAATGGTATGAGTTTGATGCCAATGGTCATATGATTGTTGGATGGAGTCTTGACAGTGATGGTATCTGGTATTATTACAATTCAGATGGAGCATCTGCATCTGGCATGAAAACAATTGGTGCTGCTACATATTATTTTGCAGCAGATGGCCATATGTGTACAAATTATTCAGTATCCATTGGAGAAGTTATGTACTATTTTGGAAATGATGGCGTACTTTCAAATACGCAGAGTAAGCCGTCAGATGGCTGGAAACTTATGACAGACGGTTGGTATTATTTCCAAAATGGAAGTATGATAAAGTCAGAATTTTTAACACAAGGCAATATTACATGGTATCTTGATGAGAATGGAAAAATGTGCACGAATCAGGAAAAATTGATTGATGGAGCTTGGTATCGCTTTGACGCAAATGGCTATATGATTACTGGCTGGTATGGTGCTAATGATGGCTCTTGGTACTATTATGGAAGTAATGGGCAGGCTGGCAATGGTTTTACTCAGATAGGAAATGTCTGGTATTATCTTGAATATAACGGCTATATGATTACTTCCAGTTGGAAACAGATTGGAGATGTCTGGTATTATCTGACACCAGAAGGCAAAATGGCAGAAGGCTGGTGTGCAGTAAATGGAAGCTGGTACTTCTTCGATGCGTCAGGAGCAATGGCAGAAGGCTGGAGGCAAATTGGAAATAACTGGTATTATCTAATGCCGGGTGGCAAAATGGCAGTAGGCTGGTGTGTTGTGGACAGTAATTGGTATTACTTTGATACTAATGGTGTATGGGCAAATTAAAATTTCAGAGTTGATTTTTTGTGTGAAATGTGATAGACTTTAGTACTTGAAAGCACCAACGCGCAAAAGTGAATTGTTGGGGACAGGTTATGCTTGTTCTCATCATTTCGTTAAAAGAAAAGGAGACCACCACTATGAATATGGAATTTTACAGAAAGCTTCCGACTCCAAAGGAGTTAAAGGAAGAATTTCCTGCCAGCGATAAAATCCAGAAAATCAAAGCAGAACGCTATCTTCGAAGGAAAAAACGATAAGCTGTTGCTTGTCATTGGACCATGCTCCGCTGACAGAGAAGATGCCGTATTAGAATATATTGGACGCTTAGTAAACGTACAGGAAAAGGTAAAGGATAAGATCTTTATTATCCCACGTATCTACACAAACAAGCCGCGTACAGTAGGTACAGGCTACAAGGGTATGCTTCATCAGCCAGACCCGGAAAAAAAGGAAGATATGCTAAAGGGCATCATCTCAATACGAGAGCTGCATAAGCGTGCAATCGAAGAGACAGGCTTTACATGTGCAGACGAAATGCTCTACCCGGAAAACCATCGTTATCTGTCAGATCTTCTTTCATATGTTGCCGTAGGTGCACGTTCAGTAGAAAACCAGCAGCATCGTCTTACAGCATCAGGACTTGAGATTCCTGTTGGCATGAAAAACCCGACAGGCGGTGACATCAGCGTCATGTTAAATTCCATAGTGGCAGCACAAAACAGCCACACATTCCTCTACAGAGGCTGGGAAGTAAAGAGCCACGGCAACCCATACACCCATGCAATCCTTCGCGGCTACGTAGACAAATTTGGAAACAACATGCCAAATTATCACTATGAAGATATCAGAAATCTCTACGAGCAGTATCAAAAGAGAAATCTGTCAAACATGGGAGTAATCATCGATACAAACCATTCAAACTCCGGCAAGCAGTACGAAGAGCAGATTCGAATCAGTAAAGACGTTATGCATAGCTGCCACATATCACCAGATCTTCATAAGTTTGTAAAGGGACTCATGATCGAAAGCTACTTAGAGGACGGCAGCCAGAAGGTAGAAGAGCACTGCTATGGAAAATCCATCACCGATCCATGCCTTGGATGGGACAAGACAGAAAAGCTGATTTATGATCTGGCTGATTTATGGTAAGAAAAACAAGAAAATTAGTCGATTTCTAACTTGACAGAACATTAGCAATATGCGAAAATTAAAGAGATATCCATTTCGCCTTAGAGGGACACAGCGCAAAGGGAATGGATATCTTTTTTTGAGCAGAAAACTTCAGCAATATTGACAGAATGTGCCAAAAGTAGCATAATTATAACTAGCTGTATATTTACGCCAAAAGACGCATGAAGACAGGAGGAGAAAGATGTTAGAACAGTTAAAAAAAGAAGTTTACGAAGCAAACATGGATCTTGTTGCTAAGGGTATGGTTATTTATACATGGGGCAATGTCAGCGGAATTGACCGCGAAAAGGGTCTTGTTGTAATTAAGCCAAGCGGTGTCGACTATGCGACTATGACATGGGAAGATATGGTTGTAGTAGACATGGAAGGCAATGTAGTTGAGGGCAAGTATAAGCCATCATCAGACACACCGACACATCTTGTCATATACAAGGCATTTCCAGAGACAGGAGGCGTTGTACATACGCATTCTACTTATGGTGTTACCTTCGCACAGGCAGGACTTGATATTCCGGCATTTGGTACCACACATGCCGATTATTTCTATGGTGATATTCCGTGTACCAGAGATTTGACTGCACAGGAGATCGAGGAAGCATACGAGCTAAATACTGGTAATGTTATCGTTGAGACCTTTGCAGGAAAGGATCCGATGGCAGTTCCAGGTGTAGTAGTAAAGAATCACGGACCATTTGCATGGGGACGCACACCGGCAGGTGCTGTATATAATGCAGTTGTTCTCGATAAGGTTGCTGAGATGGCTTACAACACTATGACATTAAACCCAAGAACACAGCGAGTTCATCAGTATCTGCTCGACAAGCACTATTTCCGTAAGCATGGTGCAAATGCATATTACGGACAGGGCAGCGAGGATCATTGATCTTTTGCTGACCTCACTACGTGACAAAGTCCATTTGTCACGATTTATTAAGAATTTAGCAAGAAGGAGAACTTTCCTCTATGGAGATGGAAAAAAGAATCAACTCGCAGGAACAGGAAGAAGATGTAATTGATCTTATGGAGATTGCACGTCTTTTGCTTCACAAATGGAAGCTTTTGTTCATTGCACTTTTGGCAGGAGCAGTAGTAGGCGGCGCATACTGTGCATTTTTGCTTGAGACAACATACCGCGCAGAAGCCAGTCTTTACATTACAAGCAATGAGTCGCTCTTGTCTTTCTCAGATCTGCAGTTAAGTTCAGCGCTGACAGAGGACTATGCATACATTATCAAGAGCCGTACCGTTCTTGAGCGTGTAATCGATGAGCAGCAGCTTGATATGGACTATAAGCAGCTTGGCGAGATTGTTACGGTAACAAACCCAGATTCCAGCCATGTAATTCGTATCGGCGTTACGACAACTGATCCACAGATGAGCCGCAACATTGCAAACTCTCTGTTAAACATCAGTGCGGATCAGATCAATCAGATCGTCGGAAATGGTATGCCGTCTGTAATTGATGAGTCTGTTATTCATGCAGTTGCAGAGGTAAAGCCGAGCATGAAGAAGTACTGTGCATTAGGCGGTATTCTTCTGTTTGTACTTGCAGCAGGTGTATTGATTGTGCGTATGCTTATGGATACAACAATCAAATCAGAGGATGATGTCACACGTTATCTGGGTGTTCCGCTTCTGGCCAGCGTTCCATATGCAAAGAATTTCGGAAAGGAGAAAAAGAAATGATGGAATCCATACCGAATTTAAACGAAGCGAGACTAAAAATTGTCTATCCTCAGATTGCGGATCTTCCATATGCAGCACAGGAGGCTGTGAATATCCTTCGAGGAAATCTTCAGTTGAGTGGAAAAGGCATTCAGGCCATTGCAGTTACCAGTGCTCATAAGGAGGAGGGAAAATCCTCTGTTGCAATTCAGCTTACAAAGAGCTTTGCTGCATTGAATAAGGCTGTTGTCTACGTAGACTGTGATATTCGTAAGTCAAAGACACTGCGCCGTTACCAGATTAATGAGCAGGTGGTTGGTCTTACCGAGTATCTGAGTGGAAACTGCCGTCTTGAGAATATAGTATACCGCACCGATAATCCAAATATGGATATGGTATTTACAGGAGCAGCTGCTCCGAATCCAAGTGAACTGTTGTCTGATACGATGTTTGAACAGTTTTTGGAAATTTTGAAGGCAAATTATGACTATGTCATTGTCGATACGCCGCCGATCAATGCGGTTATCGATGGCGCGATTGTGGCAAAGAGCTGTGATGGAACCGTTATGGTGCTTGAGCAGGGCGTGACTGAGCGCGCAGAGGCGATCCGTATGAAGCGTCAGCTGACATATGCCGGTGTAAAGATTATTGGAGCCGTTCTGAATAAGGTTGGTGCTGATCCAAACGGTTATGGTTACGGCTACGGATATGGCTATGGTTACGGATATGGCTATGGCGAAGAGCAAAATGATAAGAAAAAGAAGAGCAAAAAATAATGGACAGTAAGCAACGCATAGATAGCACTTCGAGACATCATGGACATCACAAGCACCATAGACACCACCGCCATGGAAGAAACAAAAAGCCACTTGTGATTGGGATTATAGTTGCAGCAGTGGCTGTCGCACTTGGCAGCGCATCTGTTGTAAATCAGCTGAACAGGCGAAAAAATTATCACGTCACCGGTACAAATTCAGTTGACGTGGGTGCCGGATATCGTTATACTGAGTACAACGGTAAAAAATATCAGTATAATAACCGTGTAACTACACTTCTCTATGCCGGTCTAGACTCATTTGATGAGTTAAAACAGACAGCCACCTATGGTGACAAAGCCAGAGCGGACAGCATTATGCTGATTGTGCTTGATGAGGTAAGCAAGAAAATGTCTGTTGTCGCGATCAACCGTGATACGATGGCAGAGGTTCACCGCTTTAGCCGAAATGGCGATGATTTAGGTGTCTATGTGACGCACCTTGGTTATGCCTACACGAACGGAGATGGCGGTGAGGCTAGCTGTGAGAATTTAAAGACAGCTGTCAGCACTTTATTTAACAATCTTCCGATTGATGGATATATGGTATCAAACCAGACATCAATTGTGATGATAAATGATCTAGTTGGCGGTGTCACCGTTACGGTTCCAAACGATGACTTAGCTGCAAAATATCCAGAATTAACAACAGGCAATGTCGTGACACTGGATGAATCCAATGTCCGCGCCTATGTGCAGCAGCGAGATACGGCTGTTGATTTTAGTAATGAGGGACGTATTGAGAGACAAAAAAGCTTTGTCTTGTCCTTTATGGATGAGTTTGGAGCCATGGTAAAAGAGGATGCATCGTCTGTATGGGACAGTTTAGAAGCGTGCAGCGACTGGATGCAGACCGATATTACCAAAAACAAATATCTATCCCTGGCAGATGCATTTAGCAACACGAACCTAACACCGGACAGCTATTATATACTTGAGGGCGAGGATCAGCTTGGTGAGCTTCATGATGAGTTTTATTATGATGAGGATGCACTTCAGGAATTGATAATAAAACTTTTCTATCGCGAAATATAAAAAGGCGAAGAAAAGAAAAATTAATTTATTAATTTGAAACCCACCATAGTGGGCGTACCACTAGTGTTAATAAAGCAATAGTGAGGAAGGAGAAAACTATGAAAAAACTGACTGCAGGTTTCTGCGCAATCGCATTGGCTGCTGTTCCAACCGCACAGGCTATGGCTGCCCCGAGTATCGGAACATCTGGCCCGAAGGATCCAGTAGTGGAAGAGGGAACACTTGACCTGAAAGATGGCGCAAAGCTCGTTATTAAGGAAGTTACCCCAGATCTGTATAAGGATAATGAGGTAGCAGATGTTGTTGAGAATTTCAATGATGAAGAGAAACTGACTTCTGTTGTGGAGGTAAACAACAGCTTGCAGCTGAAGCTTTCCGATGCACAGGCAGACGCACCAGATCTGGCAGAGGGTGAGACCATTGTTGTTAAAGATCAGGGACGCGTTGAGTATGAGAATAAGGATGTTGAGACTGCTGTAAAGGCATTCAACGAGAAGTTTAGTACATTTGAGATTCACATTAGCAAAGATGGAGAAGAGAAGACATACGTATCTACAGCTAAGTCACTTGCTGATTTTGTAAAGGATTTAAAGGAAGCGCTGGCAGATGCAGGTGTTGAGGCTGAGACAGAAGCTGAGTCTGAGAGTGAAGTTGAGACAGAAGCAGAAACTGAGACTGAAACTGAGGCAGTAAGCGAAACTGAAGCAGTAAGCGAAGCTGAGACTGACGCAGAAGATGCAGAGGAAGAGACTGCTGTAACAAACAATGGTACTGAGATAAACTTAAATGATTACAAGGCAATGTTTGCAATGGCAGATATGCTTGTTGATGATTCTAAGGCACTTCAGATTAAGGAGACTGGTGAGTTTAAGCTGACCATGACCATTGATGCACTGAAGGATATGAATGCAGAAGATCTTTTGTTTGTCACCACAAACCCAGATGACGGAACCATTTCCTTTATCGAGCCGGATGAGTTTGACGCTGAGACTGGAACAATCACTGGCACCTTCAACCATGTAGGACCGTTTACCATTGCTACAAAGGGTGAATTTGAGGTACAGCCGCAGGTTACAAATAAGGACAACGTAATTCTGCCGCAGCAGTACGAGGCACTGACTTCCTTTGTTGATCTGGCAATCGAGGATCTGGATGCAATTTCCTACGATATGGATGGACACGTACAGGTTAAGTTTACTTGTGAGCTGACTGTTGGTATGGACGAGGAAGATCTTGCTCTTATGACCATCGATCAGGAAACCAAGGAAATGAAGTATCTTGAGCTGGATAAGTTCGACGAGAAGACTGGTGAGATCACTGTTACCTTCGAGAACCTTGGACCGTTTGTTGTTATGACAAAGGTTATCCCGGATGAGGATATCACTGTTGTAGACGAGGAAGAGGAAACTTCTGAGGAAGCAACCGAGGCTGAGACATCTGAGGCTGCAACAGAGGAAGCAACCGAAGAAGAAACATCCACAGCAGCTAAGGAGAGCATGTAATTTGACTGACAAAGGAGTTTTGTGATGGCAGGCAACAGACGACGTAGGCAGGATAATTCAGGTGTGCATGCGTTTTTGTATGTACTGGTTGTACTGGTACTGCTTTGCGGTATGGGCTACCTGTTTTACTACTCCCGTTCACAGGCAAATGAACGTCAGGAGTACATAAGAGAGTTAGAAAGTAAGGAAGCGGCAACAAAGGATGTGGTGCAGGTAACTGTGCCAGCAGAGCCAGAGAGTGAGACAATAAGCGAGGCAGAAAGCAGTATGCCAGAGGCCCAGACAGAAACTCAGACCGAGATTGAGTCTGAATCTGAGACTGAAAGTCATCTGGAAAGTGAGTCAGAGACTACGAGCGAGACAGAGTCACAGAGTATTGTAACAGAGTCAGCTAAAAGTACAGAAGCAGATTTGTTTTCAGCAGATAACCCACGGATTATTGTGCTAAATGGAACTGGAAAAGCTGGTGTTGCTGCTTACTGGAAGCGTTTTCTTCAGGGAAAGGGCTTCACAAACGTTGTAATGGCAGATTATAATGGAGAGATTAATGATCACACTGTTGTTTACGTGACAGCAGGTGGAAATGCACCGGAAGGTGTATATGACCTTTTCCCAAATGCGGAATACCGCGAGGAAGGACTTGATAGTGCCGACCCTAATGCCGATACAAACGTGAAGATACCAGACAGCCAGAAGAAATTTGATTTCTATGATGTGTGGATTTTAGTCGGAAAAGACGACGCGCTGCATGATTAAGACAAGATAAGAGAAAGACCGCAGAAGCTGTGTGAAAGCATGGTGGAAGCGGTCTTTTTTATTTATAGTGTTTTATTTTTAAATGTCATATTTTTTAACACAAAATTAGTTGAAATTATGACAAAATAAGAATATAATATAGGTAAAGCAAAAGGAGGAATACTGATATGATGAATGAAAAATTTATTGGAGAAAACATTAAAGCACTTAGAGATAAAATGGGTTTTAGCCAGACTAGTATTGCTCGCTTTCTCAATGTTGACCAGAGTTTAATTTCAAAAGTTGAGAAGGGTGAACGCACGTTATCTGCTGATATGCTAGAAAAACTTGCATGTTTGTTTGGCATTTCCGTCAATGATATGGAAAGTAATGTAATTGAAGCATCTGAGTTATCAGTTGCTTTCAGAGCAAATGATCTCACAAATGAGGATATGGAGACCATTAGTGTTATTAACCGAATTGCACTTAATTCAGAAGTTATGGGAAAATTATTGAAAGAGGCAAACGAATGATTGATTACGCAGATTTGATGACAAAAGCAGAACGTTTAAGAAAAAGGCTAGGTGAGGATAACAATTCGCCTGTTGATATTTTTTCATTGGCGCAGGAAATTGAAAAATTGACAATTGTATATTATCCAATGGGAAATAAACTTAGTGGAATGTGTATAAAGGGGTCTGATGAAAGATATACGATTGCATTGAACTCATCCATGACATTAGGGCGTCAGAGATTTTCTCTAGCACATGAATTTTATCATCTGTTTTATGACGATAACATGAGGGCTATTTGTGCAAAACAGATTGGTTCAGGAAGTGAAATTGAAAAGAATGCGGATGCATTTGCGGCGTATTTTTTAATGCCGCGCGCGGCATTGGTAGATAAAGCAGACAGCCTTCTGGAAAAACACGCAGATAAAGCAGATAAACTTACTATTCAAGATATTATTCGGATTGAACAGTATTTTGGAGTAAGTCATCAGGCGGCTGTCTATCAATTAAACCATTGTGGGCATGGACGTTATATCAATAAAAATGAATTAGATGCAATATTGAATACTGGTGTCAGAAGGAAAGCAGCGGAAATAGGATTTGATTCAGCTTTGTATCGTCCCTTACCAGAGAAAAAACAGTATTATACGTATGGTCATTATATTGATCAGGCAGAGCAGCTATTAAATAAAGAAATTATTTCAAATGGAAAATATGAGGAATTACTATTGGATGCCTTTCGAGATGATCTTGTGTACGGTATTGAGGAGGGTGGTGAGCTAATTGACTGAGCCATTATTCTTTGATACTGACTGTATTTCGGCATTCCTTTGGGTTGACAATGAGAGTATCCTTTCAAAGTTATTTCCGGGAAGAATTATTATTCCAAAGGAAGTATATAGCGAACTATCTCATCCTAGTGTCAATCATGTTAAGGGATTAAAAGCACAGATTGATATAATGATTAAAAACAAAGAGGCAATAGTTGAGACTATTATGACAGGGACAGATACATATGAACTGTATAGACAGCTTACGAATAATCCAGAACCCGGACATAAAATTATAGGCCGTGGAGAAGCTGCCTCTATTGCGTTAGCAAAAGAGAAGCAAGGGATTCTAGCCAGTAATAATTTGAAAGATATATCAATATATGTCCAGGAATATGGACTTACTCATGTTACAACAGGTGATATAATGAAAATGGCATTCGATGCTGGATATATCGATGAAGAACAAGGAAATACTATTTGGAAAAATATGATTGCGCGGCGGAGAAAATTAGGGTACGCAACATTTTCTGAATACCTGGCAGAACACTAATATTTTTTGTTAGAAATGATGAAAAAGATGGAGATGAGTAGAAGATAATATAGAAGGTATTGGTGAGCCACAGCCGGAGGGATACATCTAGTGACAATAGCGGACATTGACCAGTAAAGAAAGGAGGCCTTTATCAAGAAAACAAGAAAGAAAATCATTCGCAAAGAACCCCGTAAACGCTTAGAAGAGCTGAAACTTGCCGTTAACCTCTCTATATTATAGTCATCAGATGATGATTGGTGGATAAGTGAAATTAATAAAAAACTTGAGGAGCAATTAGAATGAAATTAAAAAAACAATTTAAAGATTTTTATGATGAAATTTGTATTCATGAAGAAAGTGAAGATCTGAAAGAAAAAAGAGATACTTTACAAAAAGATATTGAAGATAAATTTCCAAGTGAGATGAAAGACCACGGTATTGAATTGAAAAAAAGTGACATCGAGATCTTTGATCAGGGAAGCTATAAATATAGTACAACAATTAAATCTTCAGTTATTGATAGAGATGTTGCTGTTATGATTCCTTTAGATATTAAAGAATATCCAGATCCAAGAAAGATAAAGGGATATCTTAGAGATGCGGTGAACCATGTTGTAGCAAGAACAGTAAAAATAAAAGAACCCTGTGTAAATGTTTCATATTATGAAAATGGAGTAGAATGGATGCATATAGATTTGCCATTATATGCAAAGAGCGATGATAAAGTGTATTTAGCAAGAGGAAAAGAGTTATCTGAAAAATATTTATGGGAAATAGCAGACCCCAAAGGATTGAACGATGACTTATGTGGGAAAATTAATAAAAATGAACAGTTGCGACGAGTAATTCGGTATATTAAAAAGTGGAGAAATGATAAATATGAAAATTCTACATTAGATCATGAAGTTCCACCGAGTATTGGACTTACATATTTAGCTTGTGATTGTTTTGTTTCTTCTGCGACAGCAGAAGGAGAGGACGACCTAATGGCATTGCAGCAAACGATGTCAAATATGAAAAGTATGTTTACATTAACGTATGAAGATAAAAAACTTGTGAAGGCAGATATTTCAAGATATCTTCCAGTAGAACCATTTACAGATATTTTTCAGAAGATGAAAGATGCCAGTGATAGTTATGGAGTAACGTTTTATAATCGTCTTTCAACAGCAGTACAGAATTTAACAGATGCTGTTAATGTTGAATCTGAGCATGATGCAGGAAATTATGTGAAAAAGGTACTGGGGGAAGAATTTAAAGTTCCGGCAAAACAAACAAGTTCTCCAATAACCCAAAATAAAAAGGAGCACAGCTTTGGATAAAAAGAAAGTGGTTTTTAAGATATTAGATTCGTATGAAGAAATTACAATTATGGATACTGATCAACAGGATAACATTGTATTTTTTGAAATAGATGGGAAAGAATATGGCTGCTGGTATCCAGAAATAGATGAGGATACCGGCAGTCCGTTCATTTTTGTAAAAAATGATACTGAATATAATTATCCTCATATTTTGCCAACAAGTATTCCGATGGATAAAAATTTTGCCAACAAATATAGGTATGTATGTTTGGATGAGAATGGCAGTACAATTCCTTTTTTGCAAAGTTTTGAAGAGAAGATAATAGATATCATTGAAAGGCTGATACATTTATTATCATTATCTGATATTGAAAAAGAAGAAGAATTTCAAAAGGAATTTTTATTTTATTGGAATCAGGCAGCTGAAGATACAGGAATCTGCAAGCTGTATATTGGAAAAGAAAGAAAATTTCAAAAATTAAATGCTTATAAAAGTAATGATGGAGCAGTTCGGTTTGTTGCAAATGGAATATGTTTAAATGATGCAAATAAGAAAGTTAATGGAAGCAAAAAGTGGAGACATTTACCAGAACTTCCAGTATTTTATATTCCAATTACAGATAAGCGTAGAGTATTGCCGCCAACTAGAGATAAAAAGTGGACTGCAGAAAATATTGTAATGCTTATTTATGGAAAACAGTTTAATCGAATTTCAAATGAAAGTTATGTGAAGCTAGGAGTGGAAAAAATAAAAACTAAGAATATTGGACTTGTGTTTGAGATAGAGATTAATGGAAATTATATTGATTTTGCGGCAATTATAGAATTTAGAAGTACAAAGAATGACACATTGTTAAATAAGTTAAAGCAAGAAATTGTTGATGTAGTACCGATATTAAGTAAGAGAACAGATTATTATTATCTTTGCAAACAAATAGGAAATGAAATTACATTATTGGATAAAAAAGTTTTATTGATAGGCGCAGGCTCTTTAGGAAGTTATATTGCAAGAGAACTTGTGAAAACTGGAGTAAGAAGTCTTACAGTATACGATAAAGAACCATTGGAAGAAGAAAATCTGTTAAGGCATACAATAGGTGATTTGTGGGTGGATTGTTCAAAAGTGTTTGGTTTGAAATGTGAATTAGAGTGTATTCATCCAGAGATTCATATTAATGCGGTTGAAAAGAATATAGATAAGAATTTACTTGTTGCGGAGATGAAAAAAGCAGATTTAATTCTTTTTGCAGTCGGCTCAAGTACCGTTCAGTGGGAAATGAATAAGGTACTGAAAGAGCAAAAGTGTAATGCAAAGGTCATATATACATGGCTAGAAGCCGGTGGTGAAAACAGTCATATTTTATCAATAGACTACAATAAACAAGGCTGCTTTCAATGTTTATTTACAGATGAACAGGGCTGCCTAATTAACAATAAAGCAAATAATGTTTCAGAAATAGATGTGGAAGCTTATAAAATCAGAAATGGTTGTGGAGGAACGAGAGTCGCTTATGGAAATACAGTGTTGTTGAGAACTACAGCAGTGTTATTGGATGTAATTAAAAAAAATTTTGAAAGAGCTGAAAGCACAAATAATTTAATTAACATTACACCAATAGATGTTATTGATGTGAAAGATACATTTGTAGAAAGAAAGTGCAGGTGTTGCGGGGATGAGGATATCTAATACTTGTAAAAAAATGAAATTACCCAATGGGAAAGTTGTAGATATATTATCAACGGTGTTTGAAGAAATGGAAAAGTGGTTACAAGATACCAGTGGAAAAAAAGAAGCAGGTGGTTATATAGTAGGATATCAGCATTATGAAACAGAAAATATTACATTGGAGCAAATTTCACACCCATATAGATTAGATATTCGAAGACCAACATTTTTTTCAATGAAAGACCCAAGGCATAAACTTTTTTTGATGAATTGCATGAGAAAAAAGAGTTTTTACATGGGTGTATGGCATACACATTCTCAAATGTTTCCAGAGCCATCTTCTATAGACTGGAGAGACTGGTATGAAACCTTGGAGGTTGATAGAACTGGATGTGAATATGTGTTTTTTATTATTGCAGGATTCCGGGATATACGAATCTGGGTGGGAGACTTTAAAGAAAAAAATATTATCGAAATATTTGAGTGTCCTCATAAAAATGGAATTTATCTACTGTAAAGGAGCGAGAAATATATGGAAGAAAAGAAGAAAAGACCAGCTATACATGAGAATGTGAAACGTGAATTATGGATTAAGTCGGGTGGACGTTGTGAATTTAGAGGCTGCAATAAATATCTTTACAAAGATGGAGTGACTAAGCAACCAAGAAATTTGGCGAATATTGCACATATTATTAGTTGGACGCCAACAGGACCACGCGGAAATCAGAATTCTGAAAAATTGGCTACAGATATCTCAAATCTAATGTTAACCTGTTCGGAACATAATAATTTGATTGATGACCCACGATATGTAGAGATGTATCCGGTAGAATTATTACAACAATATAAACGTGAACATGAAGAACGTATATATCGAGTTACAGGAATGGGGCAGGAGTATGGAGTACGTATTATAAAAATGTTCAGTAAAATACAAGGACAGGTTTCGATAATAAGTGATAAAGCAGTTAGTGAAGCAATTATGCCGTATTACCCATTAGAATCAGATATTATTATTGATCTGACACAAGTTGAAGATATAACGAGTGCACAGAAACAAATAGAAAGAGCAGTAGATTTGCATATAAAATCTAATTCTCATGAAGAAAGCTATAGTGTTTTTATAATGGCAAAAATCCCTTATGCTTGTTATCTAGGATATGTATTAGGAAATAAGGTTAAATCTATGTCACATCAGTTTTTTAGAGATACACAAGATTGGAAGTGGAGGAAAGGAAATTTTGGGCATTTTTATATATCAAAACCCAAAGTGGAAAAAACAGAAGATGAAGTGAATTTATTAGTAGAAATAAGTGGTAATATTGACCGTAGGCTGGTGCCTAATAATATAATGTATTCAATAAAGGCGGAGAATCCAGGATTTATGTATATTCAGAGCAAAGAGCAAATATTAGAATTTAAAATTAAATTCAGAGAATTGTTAAATGAAATTAGAGATATACATGGAGAAGAGGTTAAAATAAACTTGGTTATCGCAGCACCTAATCCAATTTCTTTTGAAATTGGAAAGTGTATCATGAAAAATATTGATCCGACAATTATATTGTATGATAAAGTTGACAATGAAGTATCTTATCAAAACTTAATGTGCTTACATTCAAGAATAAGAAGAGAATAAGAGTAAGCGAGAAAATTTAGGCATGCATTTTTGTATGTATTGCTTGTACTGGTACTGCTTTGCGGCATGGGATATTTGTTCTATTATTCCCGTTCACAGGCAAAGGAACGCTAGGAGTACATAAAAGAGTTAGAAAGTAAGGAAATGGCTACTAGGGATTTTGTGGAAGTCACAATATTCGAAGAGCCAGAGAGTGAGACAGAAAGCGAAGCACAGAGCAGTACGCCAGAGGTTCAGACTGAAACACAGACAGAGTCTGAGATTGAGTCTGAGACTGAGCCAGAGAGCGAAACTTCGACACAGACAGAGACATCTGCCGAAGTAAGTATGCAGGCAGAAAGCGAGTCAGAATCACAGACAAAAGAAACAGTTGCTGAAGGTGATCGTGTGATTGTGTTAAATGGCACAGGAAAGTCTGGCGTAGCCGCCTACTGGAAGCGCTTTTTGCAGATGAAGGGTGTTGCCAACATTGTCATAGCAGATTATAAAGGGAGTGTAGACGACCGCACTGTAGTATATGTGGCAGAAGGCAGCGATGCACCAAAAGGTGTATATGACTGCTTCCCAAATGCAGAGTACTGTGAAGGCAGTCTGGAAGAAAGTGATCCAGAAAGCAAGAACAACATAAAAGCAGCAAAAGATCAGACAGAGTATGAGACATACGATGTGTGGATTTTAGTCGGAAAAGACGACGCGCTGCATGATTAAGACAAGATAAGAGAAAGACCGTAGAAGCTGTGTGAAAGCACGGTGGAAGCGGTCTTTTTGTTTATAGATAGCTAGATGAAATAAATTGAGAATAAAATTGAGAAAAAAACGTAATAATATATTGAAAAACTTAAAAATATGCTTTATCATACAATTAAAAGTGGTAAAGGAGGAAAATAAAATGTTATTACGTTTTAAAGTAAAAAACTATCGGTCACTAAGAGATGAAGTAGTACTTGATATGGAAGCAGCAGGACTAGGAGACCATAAAGAATGTTTGATGAAATATAAAGGAAATGAATATCTTCCAGTTGTTTCAATTAATGGTAAAAATGGCGGGGGAAAAAGTAATGTAATTCGTGCGATGTGGCTAGCAACCCAGTTCATTAAAAATGCGCAGCGTACTCAACATGAATCAGCAGAAGTTCCAGTTCGACCATTTGAATTAAACGATTATTCAAGAAATGAGCCAACATCTTTTGAGTTTGAATATGAGTATGAAGGTATCGAGTATTGCTACGGATTTTCAGCAACGAGAAAATGTATTTGTGAAGAACATTTATATTGGGCTCCGAAAGGGCAGAGAGCTGTGGTTTTTAATAGGAAGTATCAGGACTTTTCTTTTCCAATAAACACAGAAAAAAAGATAAAAGAGTTGATAAGCAGAGCAGTGGCGCCAAATCAACTGTTTTTTTCAATATCCTGTGCAATGAATTATGAACCTTGTATTAGGGCAATGAAGTGGTTTAGAACAAAACTTTTCTTTTCAAGAGATTACTCTGATCTTGGTAAGAATTTATTAGATTATAGTGACGATTCTGAAATGTTGAAGTCAATAGTTTCAATTGCAAAGGTGGCAGATCTTGGTATTTCAGATATGAAGTTTGAAATTAATAATAAAATCTTTACAAGCCTAGAAGAATTGCCAGAGGATATTCCTTTTGAAAGCAAACAACAAATAGAGAAAGCGCTGGTTCAGTTTAAAGAGAGTTTATCTGGAGATGCAGATAATATGGATGGTGCAATTCAGTATAATGAATTAAAGGCAACATCATTTCATGTTGGAGTAGATTCCGAACAAAACAAAAGAGAATATCCGTTAAGTTTATCGGATGAGTCTGATGGTACCATTCGACTTATGGCAAGAGCTACGGCAATGGAAGCTGCAATTAAGAACGGTGGTGTTTTGATTATTGATGAAATTGAGGATCGATTACATCCAATGCTTGTGGAATATATTATTAAAAGATTTCAATATAAAAATACTACGAAGGCACAATTGATTTTTACAACACACAGCATAGACATTATGAATCGTGAGATGCTTAGAAGAGATCAATATTATTTGGTTGATAAAAATGGGGAAACTGGAGTTTCAGAGCTTTATTCGGTATCTGATTTTTCTGTTAGAAACGATGAAAAAGTTGGAAAAGCCTATCTACTTGGTAAATATGGTGCAGTTCCTTATATTCGAGAGGAATAGGAAAAAGAACGAAGAGAGGAGTAGATAAAAATGCAGTGGTAAATCTATATATGACTAAGGGCTGTATTGAGTATTACTTCCTTTTGCACTATGAAAAGACGCAGCCATTAATTGTCTCAGTGAAAGATAAGGAAAAGGTTTTGAAATTGCTATCTACAAAATATTGTCCGGGGTATGAAAAGGGGGACAAGGACACAACGTGGAAAATTGCAGAACATTATGAGACTGCAATTGAAAATGGACAGTGGTGCTTAAAGAGAATAGCAGACGAGTTGGTAAGTGCAGCTAACGAGGATGAACGAGTAAGAAGACTTTATTTTACGGACAGTACATTTACGAACACTCATGAAGCAGTTGAACATCTGATTGAACTTAAAAATAGGTGAATATTAACGTGCCTCGGGGGCAGTTCACGAAAACTAAGTTTATTCGTGACTGCCCCCGTTTTTTTGATGGGAGAAAAACATTGACGTGTGATGATAAGTGTAGGATAATAGAAATTAGATATTAAAAATTCTCAAACTGTTACAAAAACAAAACAATAAAATAGAAGAGAAAGAGAGAGGAAGAACGATGTCAAAAGATGAACTTGTATTGCCATATAAGCTTGAGCAGCATTTGGCAGATATATGTAATAGCAGTGATACATATGCGAATTTACTATCAGTCTGGAACATTAATAAGAAGAGATGTCAAGAGGTTTTAAGTACCGTAATCATGAATTATCCGCACTATACAAACCATGACGTTTCACATTGTGAAGCAATTATCACCAATATTGAGATGTTATTGGGCGAAAAAGTGATCCGCTCACTGTCTCCAACTGATACATGGCTTTTGCTGCAAGCTGCATATCTACATGATATTGGAATGGTAATCGAATGCAAAAGGGTTGAAGAAAACTGGGAGACAAAGGAATTTCAAGAGTACTTGCATGAAATGGAAGAGTCGACTGATGAGGATTTGGCAAAAAGCGCTCGTTTTATCAATTCACTTGGAGAAAATCTGAGAAAAGAGAAAAATGTGGGTTCATGGCCAGTCCAAGTAAGAAATGCAGTAACCATTTTGATCTCAGAGTATTATAGAAGACAGCATGCAGCAATGTCAAGCTCTTATGTAAAAGAGATGGGTAGTATGTTCCATTTAGATTTGAGCTTTAGTGGATTGATTCAAGATCGCCTTATTCAACTCTTAGGGGATATTGTATGCCTGCATACGGAACCAGGTAGAAAGATATTAGATTTGGATTATCGGACAAATGGCTTTAATGCGGATTATGCACATCCAAGATTCTTGGCGCAAATGCTTCGCATGGGTGATCTGTTGGATGCAGATAACAATCGCTTTAATTTGACAAATGAGTTTGTATTTGGCACGATTCCGAAAAGCTCAGAGAATCATTGGGAAAAGCACAAGTCAACACGTCATCTGTTGATCACGCCTGATGTAATAGAGTATAGGGCTGACTGTGGCGAAGATGAAGTATACCGTGAAACACGCAATTTTCTGTCATGGTTGAAAGAAGAAATTGAGTTTTGGGCGCTTAATTGGAAATCGATTATGCCAGAGAACATTAATGGCAGTGCACCAAAGTTAGGAAAATGTGAATTGCTACTGAGGGGAGTTCCAGATATTCAGGGACTTTCTGATTTACAGTTTTCAATCTCCCCAGAGAGGGCATTTGAGGTAATAGAGGGCGCGAATATTTATAAGGATAAGTTTGTCTTTTTGCGAGAAACCGTGCAGAATGCATTAGATGCTTGTAAGGTGCAACTATGGAGAGATTTATGTGAAGGACGATATAAAGGCTGGATTGAGAAGATGCCAGTTGAAGAGTTACAGCCGTTCGATATTGACAAAGAAGTCTTTGAAAATTATGGAGTCGAAATAAGGATTTCCGATTGTGATGCGGAGAATATTGAGGTGGTTATTAAGGATAATGGAATTGGCATGTCAGCAGGCCAGTTAAAGAAAATTTGCAATGTTGGAGTCAGCTATTCAGGAGATAAAGAGAGAAAAGAAGAGATCAATAGTATGCCGTTGTGGCTTCGCCCGACGGCTGGTTTTGGTATCGGTTTACAGTCAATTTTTCTAGTGGCACCAAAATTTGAGATCTATTCGAAAGCTGCTGGTGAGGATTGCATTCGCGCAACTGTGACTTCAAGACGAAAAAATGGGTATGTGCAGGTGTCGAAGTCGGATAAGCTGAAGTATCAGGGGACGGAGATTCATGTGGTAGTGCCGAAAGAGTTGGAGACTATCATTGCGTTTGATGGTAAGATGTCTCAATACTTAGAGAATGATTATGATCCGCTTTTAAATAATAAGAAAGATTTGATTTATTATAAAATTTGGGATGAATTACGTTTTACAATGGGAAAAACATATTTTCCAGCAGAAATATATTTTGATGATGTATTGATGGATACGATAAAAGTACAGTTGTTAAAAAAATCAGATACATGTGATTCAAATAACCGGTATTTGTTTAAGCTGTTGTCCGAAGATAAATATGCAATGGTGATATGGGATAGAAAAACATGCACAAAAATTAATATCATGTTAGGAAATGAATACCGCGTAGGAGAAGAAGCTGAAATTTTTTTTAGAGGAATAAAGTTGGATGGTGATATCTTTGCTTATAGAAAAAGTGGAATTATATATAGTATTGATTTTTATGGATTGGATACAAAGAAGACGCTTACTCTTGATAGGAAAAGAATACGGGATGAAGAACATGAAAATATTGAAAAAATTATTAAAGATGTGATTGATTTTTTTCTTTCAGAGATAGAAGAAAGACTATTAGAAGAACGAGAAAATAGAAGTGAGGATGAATATGATCAGATTTATACATATTGGTGTATTGTCCCTTTGGAGAAGAAAATAAAATTATTAGAAAAATATAAAACTACATTTAGTAAGGTTAACAGAAAAGTCAATATCCTTGAAAGAAATGACAATAGTGAGTTTGTTTATAAAAAAATAGATTTTAAGAGAGTAATGGCGGATTTAAACCAAACATTAATAATTCGTAATTTGCATGCATATCGAAAATTTAATAATGAAATGGATCTTATACCAATAAGAGATTTATTGCGTAAATCCAATGTGATGTTTTCAAGGGTTGTAGTTGATAAAGAATTCGATGAAGAGTTGAAAATTGTATTTTACAGTCAATTTATGATTATACCAGAGAAAAATAAACGTTCTCTTTATTTAGTTGTGCCTACAACTGAAAAACAATTACCTGAGTCTATTGACGAGAATACGCAGAATTATTTGATTAAGAGCTTGTTGCAAAAGCAATCGTCTCTAGTAGGTTCGTATATGCTTGGTAGATCAATAAGGCGTTGTATGATTGGAATCAGTGGTTATGAGCCAATATGTACGACACAAGTAATGTTTGGTATTGGGAAAAGTCAACATTCCAATGTGGGATATGTAATTTCTCCGATTACGGCGAAGCAATGGGAATCGTATAAAGATTTACCAGTTGAAAAATTTGTTGAGGTGATCAGTTCCTGTCAGGAGTTCTCTAATTTGGTAGATCATGTGTACGAATACTCAATTGAGAAGGGCAAGTACTCAAAGGAAGAAATTAGAAAATGCTACAAGGAATTTATGAGGGAGATGTATGAGGTATGCAAGGAGGAAAGCTAGAGAAGAATTAAAAGGCAAAAAAATGAAAAATTGCTTGACAAGTCTGTACAATATGATGGATACTGATCATAGTGGGTTTTTAAACAAAATGTTTTGACAATGTGTCAGTAAACATGAAAGAGAGGGGGATAATGAGAAAGCGTGGAAGGAGAACTGGGCAGAGGAAAAAGGTAGTTAGTAAAAAGAACAAAGTGAAAAAGCGATTGAATGGAGGAATTCGTATGAGCGATGAACGTAAAGAAAAGCAGCTTGAATGCTATATTGCGCTTACAATTGAGAGAAAATTGAAAGCATATTCGGAAAGTCCAGGGCATACTGATAGACATGAAATTTTATGGCATGAATGGAACCATAATAAACGCTGGCTTACGCAACTTCAGGAACTCATTCTGCCTTCATTTCCTTCCTATAGCCGACATGATGTGTCTCATTCAGAAGCGGTCGTTCATAATATTGAAATGCTTTTAGGCGAGGAAAATATTATGCAATTATCAGCAACGGATTGTTTTGTACTGCTTCATACAGTGTATATCCATGATATTGGAATGTGCATCACGCATGCTGAAAGAGAAGAAATTTTGGCAAATGTAAGGTTTCGTGAATTTGTTGAAGAGGTAGCGGGAGAGGCTGATTCTGATATGGGGCGATATGCCAGAGTGCTACTTCAGGAGAATTTTAAAAGTAGTGATCCGAATGACAAAAAATATGTGTTTAGAAAAAAATTGGATGTCTATTATGCCATTATTTATCTAATAGCAGAGCATAGAAGAAGAGAGCATGGAGAGGTTTCTGAGCAGCGTATGAAAAAATGGATTACTGCACCAGATAAACTGGGTATTGGTTTTTCTACAATTGGTATTCCAAGTCGTTTGTTTTATATTATGGCAAGCTGCGCATCCACTCATACGAAGTGGGATTTTAATGAAGTTTTAAAATTAAATCAGGAAGACTCTGGATTTGCACCACTCGAATATGTGCATCCGAGATTTATTGCGGTATTACTTCAACTAGGTGATGCACTCGATATGGACAATAATAGATTTCACCCGTTGACCGAAGAGTTTTTAGGTAAAATTCCAGATCAATCTACTGTCCATTGGAATAAACATAAAGCAATCAGGAGACTGAGAATAACCAATGAAAAGATTTCAATCAGTGCAGATTGCAAAAATCAAGATGAACTGCGTGTCGTTAGAACGGAATGCGATGGAATTGAAGAGATTTTGAAGAATGCTACATTTTACTGGTCTGTTATCAGACCGAAACAATCAACAGTTTCCCTTCCTACATTAGATAAGGTAGAACTGCTTTTGCAGGGACGGAGTATTTCAAAGGATTTAGTAAAAGCTCAATTTGAAATTCCTCAAGAGAAAGCATTCAACCTTTTAGTCGGAAACAACATTTATACAGATCATAATTTTGTTTTCCTTCGAGAACTTCTTCAAAATGCTGTTGATGCAACGAAAATGCAGTATTTTCGTGAATATCAAAGGAGATCGAAGACTAGCTTGACAAGTAAAAGAAAGCAGACAGGAGAGAAAAAACAAGAGAATGATTTTACCAATTTGACTCCTTCTGATGTAAGTGAAGTTGTGTCACCGCTAGGATATCCGATTGAGATTGAATTAGCTGTCAAGAAAAAGTGTCATACAATTGACGGAATTGAATATAAAGATATTACGGATGCATGTGCAAAGAATCGGTACAGTGAAGATGAATGTGAATATGGTGTTCTTGCCAGAGTGCGCGATTATGGAATTGGAATCAATGAGAAAGATATTGAGAGAATATCCCAAATTGGAAGCAGTTATGAAAGCAGGAAGGAAGAAATAAGCAAAATTCCGAAATGGTTACAACCGACGGGAACATTTGGAATTGGTTTACAGTCAGTGTTTCTTGTAGGAACAGTGTTGACTGCTTATACATATGCATTAAATTCGGAGCCATATGAGATTCATTTTTATCCGAGGCGCGACGAAAAAAAAGGCTATATTAATGTAATGCCAAGAAAGATCGATGAAAATACAGAGCCGTTTGGCAGTTGTTTTGAAGTGTTTGTTCCACATAGGAAAAAGAAGCTTCATAAAGATAATCCTGAAACTTGGGATGGTTCTGATCCATTTGAAAGCGGATATGATGATACCAAGGCGATTCGTCATTCAAGAGAACTAGTTAAGCAGATGGCATTGTATGTTGCAGAAATGGTAGGAGAACCATTGTTTCCTATCAAATTAAGCATATATGATTGTGAGACTGGTTCTAAATTCAGTGAATATTATAACAATCGCTTCTTCGCTGCTTTTCAGCGTTTTGAAGTATCTGTGTATGATAAAAAGCATGTAGAATCTAAGGGTAATATTATAGAGCCAAGTGTAGCTTGGAATTATGATCTAAAGAAGAATAGTAATGTTTATCAGGAATCAAATGGAAATAATTATCGTTTAGACAGCAAAAGAGGAAAGCTATATATCTGGAATCAGCAATATAGTACACATGCATGTGTTGGCATTGGCCGGATTTTGCAAATGCGCGATAATATAAACTTGCCGGATGAAACTTCAAAAAAGAAGGAAGGTGTTGAAATCTATTATAAAGGTATTTTGATGACAACAACCGAATTCAAAGAAGATGCCAATCTGATCGAATATATGGATATAAAAGATACGATTGCAAGAAAAGATCTGAAGTTGAATCGAAATGGATTTTCCAAAAGAGGCTATGACTATCTTGAAACTGTATATCGAGAAGTGATAAAGACTGCCAGAGCGGCTTTGCGGTATTATGGAAAAGAGGGCAAGTCAGATGTTGATCAGATTGAAGCAAACATGAAACATCTGATGGATGAATTGAGCAAAAAGGAGGATAAGCGAGTTGAAGATCAGTTAGATCAGCTTATATTGTCGGCTGCCGGATTGGTTTATTTTGGAATGATCAATCAGGAAAGCGAGTCATGCTGCAGTAAAGATTCGTTGACAGATGATAGATGGCAGAAGCTTTTGAAAATGATTATTGCAAAGAAGCTGTGGAATAAATTGGTGTCGAGGCGAAAGTCTAGTCTATACAATATCTCTGTGGAGAAAATCGAAGATAATAAAGATAATAATACTAGGCATAAGAGTACAATCTTTGAAATAATTGATAAAGACAATAAATTCATGATTGTGTCAAGACGAAATAAGGATCATTACTGGAGCAGATACCTGGTAAGAGCAGATCGCTGTCATGACAAAATTAAGAAGATGATTCAAAAATTGAGAAGTGAGGATTCAGCAGAGGAACGAAGAAGCCTGATGATGCAGATAAGGGAAGCGATCAGCGGTTATGAGGTTGTTTCACTGGATCATGAGAATCTTTATGATCATACAGAAAGGCAAAAACAGCAACTCATTTTGAAATGGCTCCTAGAAAATATCCCGACAATGGCAGTTTTTTCTTCTGAAGATGGAAACGTGCGAATCAATATGCTTGATGTTGATGTATGTGGTTCTATTTATTTTGATATGGAAATGAAGCGAATGCTGCTTGAAAGAATCAGAGAGAAATCAAAACAGGCAAGTCGCTTTACAGTTCCAGTTATTAGTGGTTTTAGTATACTGGGATTAAAAGAGCCGAGAGAAAGTACCATGTCCGTTAAACGAGGAAAGTTGTCCAAAATTGGCTATGATGAGATGTACTTCCCATTAACAGGTCAGGAACTTGAAGCGGAAATGGAAAATACCACTGAGTTATACAAAAATCTGAAAGATCGCATTGACAATGCAAATAAGCTTGGAGAAAAAACCATTTATAAGGCTGCTGAGCATTTACTAAAAAATGATATGGTCAAAGCAGATCGATTTGCGACTATGATTCGCAAGTATCTGAGCGAACCCGTGACAACGGGAAAAACTAAGATTGTCAAAAGCTACGGAGATGAGGTTTTGAAAAAGTTTGATTTGGCTTGTGAAGATACGCAACATTTGCAAGTGTGGGAGGAGTATTTGGCTCCTGTGGTCTGGGAGATTCGTAAAATTTGTAGTGATTTGAAACGCAAAAATCTGGAGAATGAGCTTGCACGAAAGCTATATGAAAAATATTGTGAAGCGAAGCCACCGTTTACAAATCTAGAAACTTATATACAAAATCATGGGCGAATGAAACCTTCAAGTGAGCTGATTCGGGGAGCATATCGTAAGTATATGTATGAGTTAGCACAGGCGATTGTATGTTCAATTGAGCGGGAATTGTGGAAACCGTATGAAGATAAAAAGGATTCTAGAATTGTAGCGAGAATTAAATCGGCTTTCGAAGGACACTCAGTGATAGAATGAATAAAATAAAAGGGGAATGAAAAAATAAAATAAAAAGAAAGGTGTGCCAGTGAAATATCTGGCACTTAATAAAAAATATGATATTCGATAGTAAGATTTCTGATTTATATGTTGTGTTGTATGAAATGACAACAAATATATTGGAGGAAAAGTTAAAGTATTTTTCTGAGAATAATGGTAAAGAAGTGGATATTTATGCGCTTGCCAAAGCTTATGAAATAAAGATTGTAAAGCAAAATTTGGAGTCACCGCAAGATATCTTCAGTCAAGAAGTGTTGGGGTATTTGGACTCTTTTTATGAGAAGACAATCTATATCAACGATACTGCTGGAGACTATTCCAAACGTTATGGGGTTGCACATGAGATTGGACATTATCTGGTGAAGAAAGAAAAGCATGAAGACGACCAGGTTTTTGCATGTTATTATGCGACACCACGTTTTCCAAAGAGTGCAGAAGAACAAATTTGTGATATAATCGCATCATTTCTGCTCATGCCAGTCAGTACAGTGCTTGATTTAATGAATGAGTACATTAGTGAGGTAGGGAAATTAAGAAAATACGAGGCAACCACATATACTTGGCTGGAATATCTTGGAGAAAAGCTCCATATAGCAGATTACTATACGGGTCTATGCTTTCAAAATATAAGATACCTGTGCGCGATTCTCTATGAAAGAGCGCAGGAAATGAAAGATGAGGACATAGAAAAGGGCAGTATCTATGAGAAGATAAAAACTGAAAACGTGGAGCGACTATTTCGGTAGAGTGGAATACAAGCAAAAGACAAAATGGAGTGAGATGAATGGGTATAGGTAGTGCGATAAAAAAGGAAAAAGAGGATTTTAAATATCTGTATAAAGGAATCGAAAATGAAGTAGTGAGGGAAAGAATTCGAGCTAGTGGAGAATGGTATATTGAGCATGCAATAAAATATAAAAGAAAATTCTACATATTTAGCATAATTGGAATTGTTGCTCCCTTACTAATAACGGTAATTAACAGTACGGGAGGGGCAACGGAAGGAACCTGTTTATTTAATATTAGAGTCGTGACAGCGATATGCTCTGTGCTGGCATCTTTTTCATCAACATTTTTGGCTATTTCTAAATGCAAGGAGAAGTGGACGATCTATCGGAATGCTGTTGAGCAGATAAAGAATGCTCTAACATTATACGCGATAGAAAAGGGAGATGAGAATAAGAGATTAGAGAGATTGGTAGAAAGAACAGAATCAATTATGCAGGAAGAGCATGATAGGTGGAATACTATAGTAAAGGAAAGAAAAGAGGCTGATGGGGTGAGATCAACGCAAAGAAAGGAAAATGAGAGGGAAGAACAAGACGGTGAATAGCTTCTCTCAAACGTCTGCACCCACTAAGTGACATTCACTGACACTCCCCTGCAAACATTGTTGTATTTTGGCAAAAATGGTTCTTGACTTGTTAGTAATAATGTAGGATAATAATAGACAAGCAAAAAAATTAGACTTTCGAGGAAGACAGCCGCAGAATCACTCTCGCGTTTCGGGGGAGGTGCTGCGGCTGTATAAGGGAGGGCAAAAAGAAGAAATGTACAGAAAAGAATCTGAAGGTTGGTTTAAACATACCGATTTTATCCTGATCGACATGATCTGCCTGCAGATAGCGTTTTATCTCGCATATCTGATCAATGGACTGGGTATAAATCCCTACAATGATCTTGTTTACCGCAATATGGCAATTGTGTTAGAGCTTGCTGATCTTGTCACGATGTTTATGCTTGATATGCTGCATCATGTAACTCAGAGAGGTCGCTACAGGGAACTGATAGCAACGGCTGGAAATGTGGTTGCCGTTGGTCTTTTGGGAAGTGCTTACCTGTTTGTTATGCAGGAAGGTGCAGCTTACTCAAGAATGACATTTGGCATTACTCTTGTATTATATTTTATATTATCCTACACTACAAGATTAGCTTGGAAACGCGTATTAGCAAGCGGCAAGTGGGATAGAAATCGCAGATCACTGCTGATTGTGACAACAAAGGCAGAGGCAAAAGAGGTTGTTGAGACAGTTAAGTTAAATAATTATGGAAAGTTCTTAATTAGCGGCTTAGTTATTGTTGACAAAGATATGGCTGGTCAGAGCATTGCCGGTGTGAATGTGATTGCAAACAGCAAAGACGCTCCGATGTATGTGTGTCAGCAGTGGATAGATGAGGTACTTATCGTTGTTCCAGATGATAAGCCATATCCAGAGGAGCTTATTAAGAAGCTTGAAGAAACTGGTGTGACGATGCATCTTAGACTGTCAAAGATCGCGGCAGTGGAGGATCGTCCTCAGTTTGTGGAAAAGATTGGTTCCTACACAGTGCTTACAACCAGTTTAAACTATGCATCACCAAAACAGCTTTTATTTAAGCGTGTAATGGATATTGCAGGCGGACTTGTTGGGTGTCTGCTTACAGTTATCATTTTCATATTTGTAGCTCCGGTTATTTATATCAGCTCTCCGGGACCGATATTCTTCTCTCAGGAGCGTATCGGAAAGAATGGAAAGAAGTTTAAGATCTATAAGTTTCGCAGTATGTACATGGATGCAGAAGCAAGAAAAGCTGAGCTGATGAAGCAAAACCGTGTAGCAGACGGAAAGATGTTTAAGCTTGACTTTGATCCGCGAGTTATAGGAAATAAGATCCTGCCAGATGGAACAAAGAAAACTGGTGTTGGTAATTTCATTAGAGTAACGAGTCTGGATGAGTTTCCACAGTTCTTTAATGTACTTAAAGGTGATATGAGTCTTGTGGGAACACGACCACCGCTTCCGGGAGAGGTTTCTGAGTATGAGATCCATCACCGTGCTAGACTTGCAATCAAGCCAGGTATCACCGGCATGTGGCAGGTCAGCGGCAGAAGTGATATCACGGACTTTGAGGAAGTCGTAAGACTTGATACAAAGTATATAAAGGAATGGACCCCTGCACTTGATATCAAGATCTTGTTTAAGACAGTGAAGACTGTTCTTGGCAAAGAAGGATCAATGTAAGGGAAAATAAAAAGACTTGGTGAAAGGAAAATCGTCGCATTGCCGCGTTTTCCATAGCCAATGACAGAGTAGCGCTTCGCCAGCCCACATGAATGAAGGTGGGATGGCGAAGCGCTACTCGAAAGAGAAGTAGACGATAAAAAAGTTTTGTGTCTGGTTTCTATTGACTAATACAGTGGGGAAATATTATGAAAGATAAATTTGCAGTGTCCATGTTCGGACAAAAGCGTCTGTCCCGTGAGGGTGGGATAGAGATTGTTGTCAAAGAACTAAGCACCAGAATGGTACGATATGGGTGTCAGGTGACTTGTTACAACAGATCAGGTCACCATGTAAGCGGTGCAGAGTACGATAAGAAAACCGAATATGATGGTATCTGCCAAAAATTTGTTCCAACTATTGAGAGAAAAGGGCTTGCTGCTGTAAGCTCTTCTTTCTTTGCTGCTCTCTACAGCGCATTTGGGAAATACGATGTGGTACATATCCATGCAGAAGGTCCGGCTTTTTTTGCATGGCTGCCGAAGATGTTTGGTAAAAGGGTTGTGGTTACTATTCATGGCATAGATTGGCAGCGTGAAAAATGGAAATCAGGGTTTGGATCCAAGTTTATTCGTCAAGGTGAAAAGAACGCTGCAAAATATGCAGATGAAATTATTGTTTTGAGTAAAGGTGTTCAGGATTATTTCAAGAATACATATGGTAGAGAAACAAGATTTATTCCAAACGGTGTGAATAGACCAGAAATCAAAAAAGCTAAACTGATTACTGAAAAGTTTGGACTGACAAAGGATTCTTATATATTATTTCTTGGAAGACTGGTTCCGGAAAAAGGAATCAGATATCTGATTGAAGCATTTAAAAATGTCAAAACTGATAAAAAACTGGTTATTGCCGGAGGTTCTAGCGATACAGATTCTTTTACAAAGGAGTTGAAGAATCTAGCAAAATGTGATGATAGAATTATCTTTACTGGATTCGTGCAAGGGAAGATATTAGGTGAACTTTACAGCAACGCTTATATGTACACATTGCCTTCTGACTTGGAAGGAATGCCTCTGAGCTTGTTAGAAGCAATGAGCTATGGTAATTGCTGTATGGTTTCTGACATTCCAGAGTGTACAGAGGTTGTGGAAGACAAGGCATTGATTTTCAAAAAGTCGGATGTAGAGGACTTAAAGGAAAAGCTGCAAGATGCCTGTGATCATCCAGAAAAAGTGATGGAGCTGAAAAAACAGGCGGCAGACTTTATCTGCGAGAAATACAACTGGGATGATGTCGTAGAAAAAACGATGAAACTGTACAGGGGAGAGAAATAAATGCGCTTATTAATGATTAATAAATTTCTGCACCGAAATGGCGGAAGTGAGACGTATATATTCAAATTGGGTGAGGCGCTGGAGCAGCACGGACACGAAGTTCAGTACTTCGGTATGGAACACGAAGGCCGCTGCGTGGGCAACCGTGTCAATGCTTATACATCTGATATGGACTTCCACGGCGGCAGCAAACTGAGCAAGCTGACTTACCCAATCAAGACCATCTACAGCAAGGAAGCAAGAGAAAAATTAAGACTAGTACTAGATGACTTCAAACCGGATGTCTGTCACCTGAACAACTTCAACTACCAGCTGACACCTTCCATCATCCTGGAAATCGTGAAGTGGCGCAAGGAAACCGGAAGAGATTGTAAGATCATTTTCACGGCACATGACTACCAGCTTGTCTGCCCGAACCACATGTTGAACAATCCGAACACCCACCAGAACTGTGAGAAGTGCCTCGGTGGTCATTTCGTGAGCTGCATGAAAGGCAAGTGCATCCACGGTTCCACGGCAAAATCTGCCATCGGCATGATGGAGGCTGAGTTCTGGAAGTGGAAGGGTGCCTACAAATATATTGACACCATGATCTGCTGCTCGGAGTTCATGAAGAGCAAAATGGACAGCAACCCGCTGTTTGCGACCAAGACCGTGGCGATGCACAACTTCATCGACAAGGTGGAATGGAAAGAGACGGAGAAGAAGGATTACGTCCTCTACTTCGGCCGCTTCTCCGAGGAGAAAGGCATCGGCACGCTCATCAAGGTCTGCAAGGATCTGCCAGATGTACAGTTCATCTTCGCCGGTACTGGCCCGCTGGAAGAGACAGTAAATGGTATTAAGAACATCAAGAACGTTGGCTTCCAGAAAGGCGAGGCACTGGAAAAACTCATCCGTGAGGCACGGTTCTCCATCTATCCGTCTGAGTGGTATGAGAACTGTCCGTTCTCCGTGATGGAATCCCAGATGTACGGCACGCCGGTGCTGGGTGCAAACATCGGCGGCATCCCGGAACTGATTCAGGTTGGTAAGACCGGCGAGCTGTTCGAGAGTGGTAACGGGAAAGATTTGAAAGAAAAGATAGAAAAGCTCTGGGGTGATAAGAAGCTGTGTGCGGAGTACAGTGCGAACTGCAAGGACATCAGCTTCGATACCATTGATGAGTATTACGAGAAAATTATGAAGGTGTATCAGTAATTATAGTGAATGAGTTAAGGGAGGAATAAAGATGCGAGTAGGAATTTTGACTTTATTCCATGGAAATAATAACTGGGGTGGAGATCTTCAAGGTTATGCTTTAAAGGCTTATATCGAAGATAACTTTAAAGATACTAATGTGGATTTAATAAAGTATCGTTCTGGTGTAAATGTTATTTATAAAAGTAAATTTGAGCAGATGGAGCAATACGGACCATCTGAGGTGATAAAGAAGATATCGGAACGCATAGTTAAGAGAAAAACACCTGCTGATGGATTACTGAAGAAGAGGAATGAACTCTTTGAACAGTTTCAGAAGTGTTATTTGACGAATGACCACGTATATACTGATGAAGAATTGTCGGAGTTGGCCATAGAGTATGATTGTTTAATTTGTGGATCTGATCAAATTTGGAATCCTAACGTTGCACGTCCTGGTTACTTTTTGAAAGGTGTAGAAGGAACTAGAAAGGTATCTTATGCAGCAAGCATTGCCAGAGATAGACTTTCCGATAAAGAAGCCGACGCGATGATTCCTCTGATTGAGAAATTTGACTTCATTTCAGTTAGAGAGAAAACAGCAAAAAAAATATTGGATGGCTATTTAAAAGGAAAAAAGAGCGTTTATGAAGTATTGGATCCTGCTCTTATGCGCACGCGAGAACAGTGGTCTGAGTTTATTGGCACTGAAAGATATGAGACAGAGCCATATGCACTGATGTTTTTCTTTTCGGATAGCTCGGCATATAGAAGCCGAATTGAAGCCTACTGCCATAATCATGGGTTAAAGCTAATAGGAATTCCGCATGCGGCCACTTACATTAAGAGCGATGAGACTGGAAATTATGAAAAAGCATATGATATAGGACCGGTTGAATTTTTAAGACTGTTTCGAGATGCATCGTATGTTTTCACGGATTCCTTCCACGGCTCAGCATTTTCGATAATTTTTCAAAGACAGTTTTGCGTATTCGAACGCGATAAGAATACAAAGACATCTAAAAACTCTCGTTTGTATGATTTGTTGGCTAAATTTCACGTGTCAGATCGTTTGGTAAGGAACGCTGAAGATGTAGATGATGTCTTGAGAAAAGAAATAGACTACTTGAAAGTAAATGCTATTCTTGAAAAGGAAAGAACTGCATCGGGAGAGTTCTTAAAAAGCGCGCTAGGTCACTGTGAAGAAAAGCAGAAAAAGAAAGAAGTAACAGTTGCAGATTTCCAAAAGAAATCCTGTTGTGGATGTGGATTATGTGCACAGATATGCCCTAAAAAATGCATAGAATTGCGGCAAGATAAAGAAGGATTTTATTATCCAGTTGTAAATCAGGATCAGTGTATAAAATGCGGTCGCTGTGTACAAAAATGTGTTCAAACTATGAAAAACAATCAGACTTTAACGGATGCATATATTGGTTATAATCCTGATGAATCTGTTAGAAAAGATAGTTCTTCTGGTGGTATTTTCAATGCAATAGCAAGTGCATTTATTGACAATGGCGGAGTCGTTTTTGGTGCAGCATTTGATGATGACTATTCCGTAAGACATGTAAGAATTGAGAATAAAGAAAATTTGTCTCGAATCATGAAGTCAAAATATGTTCAAAGTGATTTGAAATATATTTTTGATGTATTGGCAGAAGATTTGAAAAAGGGAAGGCCTGTTTTGTTCACAGGCACACCATGCCAGGTTGCTGCTGTGTGTCAGTTTGCAGATGGTTTGAGACTAAGGGAAAAACTTTATACAATAGATTTTATTTGTCATGGTGTACCTTCACCAGGGGTATGGAAGTCATATTTGAACTATATTTCCAAAGGTTCAGAAGTTCACGAAGTGAACTTCCGAGATAAAAGTCATGCAGGATGGCATGACTATTATCTCCATATAAAATATGGAGATAATAGTCAACTGAATGAAAGTCATGAACTGAACACCTATATGCGCTTATTCCTTTCTGACAGAAACATCCGGCCAGCTTGTTACTACTGTAATTTCAAATCTGGCAATTATATGTCGGACTTGACTTTGGCAGACGCATGGAAAATCGAGAAAGAATATGAGCCTTGGGCAGACGATAAAGGAACATCGCTTTTTATTATTAGAGGCCATAAAGGAGAAACTCTTCTTGCATCGTGTGATTCACACTTGAAACTAAGAAAATCCAATTATGAGTTTTGGTCAAAAATGAACCCGTCTTTGGTAATTAGAACTCAGGTTGGAGGAGGCAGAAAAAAACTGTTCTCCGATTTTTCAGAGTTAGACGAAAGCGCTTTTTGGAAAAAATATAGCCTAATTCCAAGAAAGAAGAAAATCCGCTATATAGCTAAGAAAGTTGCTAAGGTAACAGGTATAGAAAAAGCCTTGCGGAAAAGGGTGTAATCCCATTGGTTAGGAGGAATATTGTGGATAATAGAACGCGATACGAGGGAATTGATGGCTTGAAGGCGTATGCCATTATTGGCATTGCGTTGATGCACGTCCTCGCAAATGGAAAATATGGGATAGGAGGATTTGTGTTTGAACGGCTAATACCATCTTTCACAAACCTCGTTTTCCTTTTTATGATGGTCAGCGGTTTTGGTATGTGCTGTG
>QWCN01001129.1_pt1 | contig 46929 bp, 47 predicted proteins | sample 1972711 | NCBI WGS metagenome assembly QWCN01 (sample SAMN09866707, study PRJNA288562) | Human gut metagenome isolate term1_stool, whole genome shotgun sequencing... | isolation source: gut | host: Homo sapiens | place: USA: California
CTAATGTGAATGAATGAAATCCTATTGATTCAAAAACTGCAACTTTCATCAATCCTCCTTCCTTGGCAATGGTGATTTCCGGTAAAAGCAACTTTTCATTTATTCCATACTTTAGGATGACTTTTAAAAATATAAGACTCGTATTTCTCCATTACTTTTTTCGCAGACATTGAAAACCGTGGCTCTACAGACTCGGCAAAAGTTTGTATATTCATGCATTGGTAATGGTCGGAAGGAACGACCGCTAAGGAGGCATTGTATCTGCTCTCTTTGCCTGGACTGATAACTCTTGAGTCCACACGGCTGCGAACGATATTCCGTTAGGTACGGAAATAAATGAGAAATTCAGCTAATTCCTTTTTCTGTTTGTCGGTTTGGTACTGATGAAGTATGATAACTGCCTTTCCAAACCGAAATTCTATTATTGGCAACGGACAGAGCGTAATACACAGGCTGAGGTGGACTACGTGATTGGTTGCAAAGGGAAAAATTATCTTATTGAAGTGAAAGCCAATAATTCCAGTTCCATGCAAAGTATGTATAAGTTTATAGAACTGAAGGGCTGTGAATACAGAATCAGAACTAGCCTTAAACCTTTTGTCTCATGTGACAAAATTAAAGTGGTATCTTTCTATTCATGGTCAAATAAGATTGTACAAGAATAGAACAAGGAGTTTGAGTGTGTCAAAGTGAGGATTACGCGAATTTTTCTTGGAGAACAAAGGGAAAACGAACAAAAAACATAAAAATATCTATCGTTTGGAATAAGATTTATATATTTGCATAAACTAAAATTCAGAAATTATGCGTATTAATCAAATACATCTGAAAAATTTTCGTTGTTATGAGGATGTTTCAATAGAATTTCACCCTCGTTTTAATGTATTAGTGGGAATAAACGGTACTGGAAAGACTTCTATTCTTGAAGCTCTTCGCATTGCTATCGGTTCATTGTTTTTGAGTGTTGATAAGTATAAAGATAAAATTGCAAGTCCGGGAATACAGCTAGATGATGTACGCTTATCCAATTTGGAACAGCAATATCCAGTCATCATTACAACTGAAGGAACACTCAGCCAATTTACTTCGGATGATTCCTACGAGAATATTAGTTGGGAACGCTCTTTGGTAACTAAAGGTGGAGCTACCCGTTATAAAGATGCCAAACTGATGAAAGAGGCTTCTTCCCAGATGCAGGAAGTAATACGACAGTCAGAACCACCGATCAATATTCCTTTGATTGCATATTATTCTACAGACCGTTTCAAGAAGGAGAAGAAGGATGTCGGTGTTGAACCCAACGGTAGCCGTTTACGAGGATATTACAATGCATTAGATCCTCTTACTAATATTAAGTTTTTTCTTGATTTATATTATACAGAAACATTATCGGCAATTCAACATAATACGACTTCGGATGCGCTGAATGCCGTAAATGAGGCCGTAAAGAAATGTATTGATTGTGATGATTTAATGTTTGATATAAAACAACAGGAACTTTTGCTTATCCAAAGCAAATCACATGAACGTATGCCTTTCCATATGTTGTCGGATGGTGTGCGTAGTGTTTTGGCAATGGTTATGGAGATTGCTTTCCGTTGCTATTTGCTTAATCCACATTTGGGAAAAGAAGCTGCAATGCTCACTACCGGTGTGATTTTGATTGACGAAATTGATTTGCATTTGCATCCGGAATGGCAAAAGAAAGTTATCAATGACTTGCGTAATGCATTTCCTAATATTCAGTTTATTGTGACAACCCATGCACCATTAGTTATTGGGTCATTAACTGATGGAAAAATATTCAGTATTAAGGATAACCAGACTTATGATTTCCCTTTGCAACACGGGAAAGACGCCAACTATATACTGAATGAGATGGGTACATCAGAAATGGATTCTCAAATAAAGGACACACTGAGAAGTTATTTTATTCAGATAGAAAAAGGCTTGGGTAGAAACGAAGAGGCTTTGGAGATGAGAGAAAAACTGAAGGAAATGCTTGGCGAAAATCACACAGAGTTGCAACGAGCAGATATGATGCTTAGCTTTTTTTAAAATCGGGAGGATATTTAATGCGATATATAAAGAAAACCACAGAACCGGCCTGCATGACAACTTGGAAGGAACTGCGTAAAACTGCTGAACAGCCACTTGCATATGATGATTTTGATAAAAAGAAGGAGTTGAATGAATATCTTCGCACTGAACAGCATCATATCTGTTGTTATTGTCAACAACGGATAGAGCATTTTCAAGGGAATAAAATAGGAGGTGCGCATAATGAACATTTGATTCCTGAAAATGGACCAAATGGAGATTTTGATAAGCAAATGGATTACCAGAATTTATATGCTTATTGCATTGATTCGCAGGGACTAAAGAAAAAAGAAAAATCCAAACGGCATTGTGGGGAAGCCAAAGAGGAGAAACTTATACGTGGCTTTATTCAGGAAGAAGGATGTAATGGATTTTTTCGTTATAATATATTAGGAGAAATAATTCCGAATGGAAGTTATGACCAATGGCAAGAATATTTGGTTCATAAGGATGAATTGACAGTGGATTTAAAGGATGCTACAGATGCTATTAATACGTTAAATCTGAACTGCCATTTTTTAGTAGAAGATCGGAAAGGCGATTTAGACAAATTATTGCTGCTTTTAAATGGATTTTCTAAAGATCAAGTTCAAGAGAAAATGATAGAATTTGAGCAATCGGAAACGTTTTTGCGCTATGTGGATATGCTATTTTACTTTATGAAGCAAAAAAAATAGAATGCTTTTCAAAATAAGACTGATTATTTTGCTAGCTTCAGGGATAAGTTGTTATCTGTAAAATTATTTTTTCTGCTTTTTGGACTTTATCTTATTCTATGCAAGGCTTCTTCTTGAAAAATACCTTTTCATTTGGGAAAAGGAAGATTTTTATAGAGAAAGCTTACGGCGTGCCTTGCAATGGAATGTAAGGGAGGAAGCCATCTTTGCTGAAAAAAACAGTGGATTTTGCGTATTTATTGGTTTTACATTTATACAATTTGTATAATCGGGAGTATTGATTTATAAAAGGATGTTGAACGGAGGAGAAAAGCTATCCCGGTTATCGGAATAGTCTGTGAGGAGGTACTCAGTTTTATTGAATTAAGAATAATCGGGAGTAAGGTATTCCTTGGCGATCATCGTCACGGGTAGTAAAGTCATAGTCGTGTTCTATTCTTCATTTTCCTGACTTAACAGGAATTTCAATGTGCTTTATTACTTTCCCGTCGTCGTTTATAAGGGCGTTGTCCTTTTGTATCCACATAGATACTATTATTGTGTACTCGTTTTTGTATATCCAATGTATTCATATATCTGTGTTGTTTGATTTTTATCAGATAAAACCTAAATGGTACTGTTAATCTCTTTTTTATAGATTTCAACAATGGCATCTATACATTTCATAATGGTAACGCGGGGCACGTCACGAAAATCTGTTGTATATACATAAGTATCGGCGTCAGAAGTGGAAAAGCAAATTTCCTTATGGATGTTGTATAATACAGCGTCGATATTTAGCTGCAAATATTCATCTCACATACTTTTATCGAGTTGTATCATTATCTCGTTTGAGTCACATTCCCGAAGAGGTTCTATATCAAGCAATATGGTAAAGACTTTTTGAGCTAATTTGTCAAAGTTTCCATTCTCGATGTCATATTGTAGCCTACTTTATATTTTACCCAATAAAACGATATGAGCAATTATCCTAATGTGAATGAATGAAATCCTATTGATTCAAAAACTGCAACTTTCCATTATCCAAGCGGGTAAATGTGGATTTAACCGTTTTCAGTTGTGTACTTTTCAGGCATGAAAGCAGTGCTGTGCCAATACTGACAACGGCTATCTTATCTACCATTGCAGGTTGTTGCTTCAAATGGGCGATGTGTGAAAACAGTTGTTCCCAGTAACGGTCATCCCTAATCAAAAATACAAAATTCAATTTATCCATATTTCATTTATTTTGTTAGTTAATACTTCTTTTTTAGGCAATATCTTTCAGAAATCATATTTCAACATAAGTTGAATTCGATTGGCATGTCCGGAAACATCATCCATATTCTTCCGATAGCCGTAGAGATATTCCGTGGCAACGGTCATATTTTGAAAAGCGTTCCAGAATAGAGAACAGGAAAGATATTCTCCCCGGCGGTAATCGCTGCTGGTAATATAGCTTTCTTCCCGATGGAGGATGGCAGTGGAGTAATTGGCTGCTGCATAGATTTTTTAGAGAAATCGACGCGAAGTCCACAAGAAATGCCACACATAGGAATTGTTTTCATTACACCGGCTTCGTTTGAATCGGGCAACAAATCTACATTCAAGACCGCTAAGTCGCTTATGTAACGGGCAATGCCTTCTCCGTATTGTCCCTGGACATAGAGTGTCAGGAAAGAAACGGGCTTCACAGAACCGCTCAGTTGTACCCCTCCAACCGAAGCGGGTTTTGATCTTTTCGGTTTCTGTGTCACCATAACTCAAACCACGAAAAACACCTCCCAGTTTTAGATGTCCGTAAGCTGTTTTGTATTGTAGATAGAGGGGAACGTCGGGAATACGTTGGGTGACTGATTTCACTCCTGTTGCCGTTGTAATCCTTGTTCGAGGTATTTCGACCGAGGCTCCGACCGTAAAATCTTTGCTTATCTTATGAGTATATCCGATAAGCGGTGTGCGAAAGAATATCCTTGAATCGTCTCCCTGTATATCAATGGTCGGGGCTATTGCTTGCGGATCGTAAAGGAAACTCCATGCTTGCCCGGCGGTGATACCTAAAAAAGAAATATATGCCTGACGGAGCCGGAGGACACTGCTACCATCCCTGAAATCAGATTCTATGTAAAACGAATATCTCCAACAGTCGTTTTCTGTGTTACATTCAGGCTGAGACGGGTAGCAGAGGCGTCAATTCCAAAACTACCCCGTTTGTCCCACTTGCCGGGCACTGGAATATCAGCAACGATAAAATCATTATTGTCTATCATCCCGTCAAAATCAGCCGAAGCGGACACACGGATATATCCACCGAGCTTTATGGTAGTATTATTTTTCTGCCAGAGGAAGGGATCTGACTTTTGGGCACAGACCATTCCCGTGCCAATTAGTCCCAGCACGATGAATATAAAACGTTTCATCCTTCTTTTTTATTGCGTGTATAAAATAAGTACCCTGTAGCCAGAAAACCAATAAAAGTAAAGATGGCGAACACATACGAACTGGCTGCAAACTGCATACCACCACTAATGATATGTCCGGACGTACAGCCATCTGCCATACGTGCGCCGAAGATAAGTATCACACCTCCTACAAAAGCCCAAACGATTCGGTGGTCTTTTGATTCACCTTTATATTCTGCCCAGCATTCCTGGATAAGACGCCAACGGAAAGTGCCTGTTATAAGGGCATATACAAATCCTGCGATTAATGCACCCAGTAAAAACCATACCTGCCAAGAACCGGAACCGATAAGTCCCGGATAGTAGGAGTTATCGGTCAGGCAGGCAATGGAATCACCGACAAAAGGATAAGATGTAGAAGCTCCCAACGGTTTGTTTTGCCATCCCTGATAGAATAGAAGAGTGTTGAGCAAAGCCAGTCCGATGCCTGTTATTACCCAACGACGGCTTGGGTTGCCGTTTTTTACATCTAACTGATGCAAGATAAATGCTCCGGCAATCATTGCAACTCCAATTAAGATAACGGTAATGACGTACCCTACGGAAAATTCGCTTCCCATCAATGTAAACAAAGTTCCTTTACCCAGATTTCCTCCCAACAAAGGAATAATGAAAGGATAAAGCACAGTATATAGAATTCCTCCAGCCAGTCCTCCTATGATTCCCCATAAAGCATCTAGTGATCCCTGACCGAGTGATATAGGTAATGTTCCCGGACAATAACCAAGTATTGCCATACCGATGCCAAAGATAACTCCTCCGAGAGCCGTACCCACGAGATAGAGTGACTTGACGTGAAATACGGCCTCGTTGTCTGCCATTTCTATCATTAACAAAATACTGCCCAGGCCAATGACCAACATGATCGTTTTAGCTACGGTGAAGTCCTTTAATACAGAAAGTCCGGCAATTGTATTAAATTTATTGAGCCCCACATAGCTGATAAGGAATCCGAAAACGATTCCAATAATGATAATAATCAGATTTCCCATATATTGAATATTTAAAATATTATCATATGGAAGGAAGGCTCCCACCTTTGGTTTTCGTTATAATCTCACTTAAACATTCTTTGTATTAGTATGGTTCATCTTACAGTATAAAAATATTCTATGTTTTTTTTGACAATGAGTTGGCAACTGTCTCTATTGCTGTAGTCTGTTCCTGCTTTGCTTTACTTATCAAGGTAGCTCTTTACTGTGGACAATTATGAAAAATAATGTAGATAAAAAGATAATTTGAGTATTCTCTTCTCACCAGTACTGCATTAATATGTAATTTCAAAATTTACAAGCATGGAATATATCTGTTTTAAATTGCAGAAATAATGCATTTTTATCACACATTTTAGCTTGTAGTTTAGCAGTAGTGGTCTTGTCATACCATTTAGGACCTTTTATCTGGACAGCTCCAAAAGCTTCAATACGTAATTTCAGCTGATCGTCAGGAATCCGTTTTAAGTATTTCATATTAGACTTTTTATTTTCAGCAAAGTTATACTAATTCTCCATACCAATAGAACTACTTTGTTTTTTGCGCTGATTTACTTCATATTTTTGTGGTGATTTATCTCATGTCTTTGCAATGTGTCAGAAAAATTGCGTATATTTCGGACATAATAAATGTTAATAATTTGAGTTTGCAAAAAGAAAGTATTTCAAAAAGAATAAGGGAAGCCATTCTTTCTGGAGAAAAAGGACGTATTTATTTTGTCAAAGACTTTGCTGATTACAAAAATGATGCTTTGGTTACTAAAGTTCTGTATAGGTTAGAGAAAAATAAAATACTAATCCGGTTGGCCAAAGGTATTTACTTATATCCAGTGGTAACTTGTTATGGTATATATTATCCATCTTTAGACTATATAGCCAAATCAATAGCCAAGAGGGACAAAGCCAAAGTTATGCCTACAGGCAGTGCTGCTCTAAACCTGTTGGGGATATCAACTCAAGTTCCTATGAATGCTGTGTATCTTACAACTGGTTCTTCCCGAGTAATAAAGATAGGTAAGCGCAAAATAACTTTTAAAAGAAGTGCTCCTAAAAATTTAGAATACGAAGGAACACTTTTTCCTTTGGTTGTTATTGTAATGAAAGAGCTTGGAGAAAAAATATAGATGCTCCTATTATGAAACAAATCGAGAAAATACTTCTTAAGATAGATGAACAAGCTACTTTGAGTCATGATATAGCATTGGCCCCATTTTGGATAGGGAGTTTATTATTGCTAATTATAAGAGACAAAATAATAAGTGTTTAAAAGGCTTTGATAGTGGGTGAATAACGAAGTGATTTGAGTAATTTGACAATGTATTAAGCTATAGTATTTGGTAATAATTTTATACAATGCTCCTTTTTATTTATAGCAAGTCAAAAAAGAATAATTCATATAAATCACAATGCACTGTGATTCTACGATTTATAAAATCATAACGCAGCATATTTATATTAAAATCACAACTAATTGTGATTTTAATTGTCTGTTTCAGTTTTATTCATTATTTTTGTTCAAAATCACACTGTATTGTGAATACAAAAGAAATAGGAGTCATTATTAAGGAGCGGCGCCAACACTTGAAAGTGAAACAACAGGAGCTTGCTGATTTAGCCGGTGTAGGCATTAATACGCTGGTTGCTATTGAACGTGGACAAGGGAATCCAAAGTTGGAAACATTACTTGCTATCCTTGGTACCTTGGGCTTGCAGATTGAAATCAAATAAAAGATTAGAGCTATGAGACAATGTGAAGTTTATATACATGGTATTCGTGCCGGAATGCTAACCGAAGATGACAATCGAAAGTACACCTTCACTTACGATGCTGCTTACTTGCTGGGCAAAGGGAATCCTCCCGTTAGCCTTACCTTGCCTTTGCGTAGTGAACCTTATCATTCGCCTTATTTGTTTGCATTCTTTTTCAACATGCTTTCTGAAGGAGAGAATCGCCAAGTCCAATCCCAAATACTTCATATTGATGCGGATGACGATTTCGGCATTTTGCTTGCTACCGCACAAACAGATACTATAGGGGCTGTCACTATCAAACCAATTGCTGTATGAAAGAAATTCATGTTTGCCCATCTACATTAGCTGAAGGTTACGAAACCTATTCCTCTGCTGCTCGAAAAATTTTGTTCGACGGTAAAGTGGTGTCGCATTACATTGATGCACCGAGTCCATCTGAAGATAGTGCTGAAGCTAAAGAAGCGATTCGTAATGTTGGACGTATTTCTTTGTCGGGTGTGCAACCAAAATTTGCTGTAATGCTAGATATAGATAGCGCATATTTGCGTTATGCTCGTGAAGATGAGCGGGGAATATATATATATATTGAAACCTTGTCCTAACGGTTATCATATTCTGAACAAGGAGTATTGTGCCACCAACGAACATCTTACTATGCAGATAGCTTCGCAGGTATATGACATTGAAACAGCGGCCAATGCCCTCTGTTTTTTTAAGAATGATGAAGCGGCTTATATTACTCGTCGTTTTGACGTGTATTCTGGGGGAAAGTATCAACAGGAGGATTTTGCGGCGTTAATGGGATATACCAAAGCACATGGAGGAAGCGATTATAAATATTGTAATGCCAGTTACGAAGAGTGTGCCGAAGTGATTCGTCAGTATGTTAAGGCTGCTCCCATTGATGTGACCCGTTTTTTTCGTTTGGTGGTGTTCAACTTTATCACTCTCAATGATGATGCCCATTTGAAGAATTTCTCGCTTATTGATAGAGATGGGGAGTATCGCCTTTCTCCAGCTTACGATTTGATAAACACTTCCTTGCATTTGGTTGAACCTCGTATTTTTGCCTTTGACAAAGGTTTGTTCCGAGAAGGCATGAAGCTCTCCGATACACATCAAGTGAATAGAGCCGATTTTGAGGAATTTGGTCGTCGCATCGGGCTTCCGGAGCGAGTGGTAAAACGAGAATTGGATGTGTTTTCTAAAGAGAATCTGATGATAAAGGTGTTGATTGAGCACTCTTTCTTGTCGGATGTATTAAAGCGTCAATATTGGTTGTCTGTGGATTATAGGCGGAAGATGTTGGTATGGTGATTTAGACAAATTCTGAAAGTCTGATCGGAATCTTTTGGCATGATATTTGTTTGTGCCGTAAGTGTTCATTATCAAAATAATTTAGTCATGAAAAAAACTTTTCTCCAAACATTAAAAATGTCGTCCATATTAACATTAATAGAAAGAGACGATGGACAAAAGAAACAAACATTGGAGAAGATGCCATCAGTGGCGATTGTTTAAGGCGAGAATGATTTTACGTGCAGCTTGTCAAGATTGTATGTGGGACGAAGAAGGACATTTTATTAAGCGTCCTCATTGGTTTGAGTTGGCCAAACAAAGGTGGTGTCAAATTTATAAGACTACCGGAACACCATGTAGCTGCTGGATGTGTAAAGGTGAAACCTATAGCCGTAAGGATTCTAAAAAAGAGGCTCAGAATATTATTAAGGAATCATTAGAATGAATCTCTAGGGTAGGGGCAATTCGTCCTTACCCTTAATATTTTTATATACAAAGTATATAATCTATGAACCAATTGATTACTATTGAGAAAAAGAATATTTTTTTGGTAGTCTATTAAAAACAAGCTACTTTTGCAATCAATTAAAGTTGAAACCTTAGGCTAATACGTTTTTATGGGGCATACTGAGTGAACTTTAGTAATGTCGGTTGGAAACGTCCATCCGGTAGATAGTCTTTAGCTATTTATGTTAGAGAGCACATCCGAGAGATGAAAGGTAGAACTAAGATGTACTTGACCATCGTCAGTGTAGGATTTGGCTCCGAGAATGAAAACAACAGACCTTCCATCTGTTCTTCTCCCATTCCCGTTTCTGGATTGGCAAGAATACTTTCTTGCGTTAGTGTAAAAGTCTCCGATTGATGCTGCGGAGCATATATGATTTTATCTTTCTGTCTTTTGAGATAAAGACGGAAAGAAGTGTTTTACACTTATTCGACGTAGCGATACGTCAGAGAGGAGCAAATAATGAAAATACAATTTATTTCAGATTTGCATTTTGAGTTTCCTCAAAATGTGGATTTTATTAATTCATCTCCGCTTAAAGCGGTAGGTGAAGTCTTGGTATTGGCTGGTGATACGGGATATTTGAATGATGAAAAACTTCCTAAAATGAAGTTTTGGGAATGGACATCTTCAAATTTTAAACATGTATTACTCATTCCGGGAAATCATGAGTTCTATAATTATGCAGATATCCTTTCCGAAGGCGATTCATGGTGTAGAATGATAAAGCCTAATGTCGGCTATTATCAAAACCAGGTTATTCGTATTAATGATATTGATTTTATTCTTTCTACACTTTGGACAGATATTCCATTGAATATGCATAAACATCTCAGGCGGCGTATGAATGACTTTCGCTATATCCTTTATGGCGGCAGAACCTTTAATACGGATGATTGTATCGTTGAACATAAGAAGTGTTTTTCGTTTATCACACAATCTGTAGCTGAAAGTACCGCAAAGCATATTGTGGTAGTAACTCACCATTTGCCTACGATGGAAGTAGTACCCCAAAACCTAATTTGGGATAACCTGGACTGTGGTTATGCAACCGAACTTTCAGACTTTATCAAAAAGAGTCATATTGATATATGGATACATGGTCATTCTCATTCTTGTTCTGATACGATAATTGGCAATACACATATTGTATCCAATCAGGTCGGGTATACATTTTATAATCAACACATGATGGGATTCGAAGGAAATAGATGGATTGAAATTATTTAATTTGTAGTAGCAATAGATAAAGCATAGACAAACAGTTAGGAAACTTATAACTCTTTTTTAGAATGCTGTGAAGGTAGAGTTATCGTATTGTCGAATGGTATAAAAGTTTGTTTTTCCGATTATTTGCATAAATATGTAAAGGAGGCTCTTGACTGACTTTAAGAAAGGTATGAGTTGGTTGTACGGAATACATCATATTACTTGGATTATTGGTTGACCAGTAATCATAACATAGTGTGTATGGATAATCAAATAAACTCTTTACGGGTTATTATTGGCGAGCAGATACGTCTCCGAAGAAAAGAACTTATGATTACGCAACCCAATCTGAAGGATATTGCAGGTATCAGTATCAATACGCTATACAAAGTTGGCCGGCTTGATGCCCGTAAACGGCGGAAGTAATTATAAGCATAAATACAGCTACGAAGAACAGGCTGAGCTAATAAAACTTTATATCCCTGCTTGGCGCATCGAGATAGAGAAGTTTTTTTAAGTTATACTTTTCAATTTTCTATTCTCAAACGGTGATACCCATTTGAAGAATTTTTCTGTTTTCGAAACTTCAAGGGGCGATTTTCGATAGGCTTCCGCTTATGATCTGCTGAGTATATACCTGCATGTTGATGTTAGTGATTATGCTTTGAGTCGTGGTCTGTTCCGTGAGGGAGATAAATCGGAATTCTTGAAATTTAACGGTAAGGCTAATGGGCGATCCTTCGAGGAGTTTGGCAGGCGTATCGGAGTCAATGAAAAACGTGTGGTTGAGATATTAACCCAGTTCACTACTCAATACCCACTAGCCGAACAGCTCATAGAAGTCTCATTCCTATTACCCGAAACCAAGAAAATCTATCTAGCGGAATACTGTTAACGTAGAAATAGACTCAAGGATATGAAGTAAGAATTTTGAAATTCTATTCTCTTACTTGCCGATAGCTTCCATCTTTTTAATACGATAATAGAGAAAAGGGATCATTTGATTATCAAACAATCCCTTTCATTGTGTAACACATTAAGCGTACTGGATGAGTTTCCATGTTACAGCTCTTCCTCTGTATGGAGGCATAGTGTTACCTTTGGCTATAGGAGCGGTTGTTGAAGGTGTTCCAACCACTTGCCATACGCCACTCTCAGGACATTTTTGCCCTGTAGATGCGGTAGTACCAATTGGTGCTCTCATATCATTCAAGTTTTAATAACCCCAAATTTTCCAGAAAGGATCACTCTGTTCATTATTTACAGGTATAATGAAAACCTGTTTTCTCCGCTGGTGCATTGTTTACCGTTTATGGCAACTTGGGCAGCAATAGTAGCAACCATCTACATTAGAGTAATACTCTTTTGCTTTTTTAACTGCATCCGCACAGTTTGAAAAATAACCTAGTCCAATTAGATTTGAACTGTGAGGTAAATAACTACATGTGCTTTTGTGCACCTCATGCTCACCCGTTGATTGAGCATTCTTGTTTACGTAATAATAATCCATAAAATGAAAGAATTAGATGAATCAACCTGCTTGTGTTAAGGGTAGTCTGCACGGCTGATATAAGCAAACTACTTATTTGAAAATCCTGAACTATTGATTTGATACAAAGATATATTGCTGTTGTGCATTCTATCTGCACAGATTACTTTTTCTGAATAATATCTTCGACTTTAAACTCAAAAACATACTCATTCTTTACATCTTGAATGATTATAGGGAATAATATGCGGACAGTTTTATCAATGAAAAGTTGTTTTGACTCTTCAATATTATTTTTGTCAATAGGGAAATTGAATAATTTGCCTTTGCGCCATCCACCATACTGTCCGTTGACGTAATATACATTATCGTTCGTTATCACAATATCACTAAGTGACGATCCACATTATATCAATGTAGGCATCCTCGTACTTGTAGTTGGCTTTTCCTTCTACGTCAAGTTTAATAATTTTAGTATCTCCATACTGTGTTTTTGCATCAGCAGGAGCCTCCACGTTGGATAGTCCGACATTATAAGTCAAATATGGACCAAATGCACACGATGTTATAGAGACAGCGGCAATTAGAGAGAGTAGAATCTTTTTCATATCACCTTTAGTTAAATGATTAATAATTTCACAACAAAGGTGATATGGATGAATGCATTCAATCTGCATAATAAAAAAAGAGCTCAAGAAAACTTGAACTCTTTAGCTATGTACTACTTGAGAATACTAATATCCAGCAACCTCTATATCTGTTGCACTCACCATTGCAGCATAGACATACATTGCAGCAATTGCATGTAAAGCAGGTGATAACTCACCTGATTTTAAAATTGGAGCTTGATGTGCCTGGTCATTTCGCCATTGATAAAGTAAGTTATAGAATGTACTCATATTAGCCAGTTTAGGGTCCTTATTTTTATACAATCGTTGAATATCTGAGAATTGATATACTACATTTACTAAACCTGTTGATGTCTTATCGGATACAAGTTCTTTTCCTTCTTTCATATAATATATTTTGCGCAACAGTGCTTCGTACTTAGTGACCAATGTCTGAAAATATATCTGTAAATCAATATCTCTATTCTCTGCACGATATAGATTGTTGAAAGTCTCTTTTACTATTTCATTGAGTCCGTCAAGACTTTCAATCGTTGTAGCATTAAATATCTTAAAGAGCCAATCTATAACTTCTTCAAGATCACGATAGGTTACTCCTGCCAGCTCTTCAAATTCCCCGATAAGATTGTCGTACATCAATTGTTTGAGAACTACTTCGTCGTAACTAGGTCTATTTGATTTGGTTGTTGCCGCAGCAAGGAACTCAAATGCCTTTCTGAAGAAAGTTTCTGAAAAAGCCTGATTACCAGACATAACCTCCATAAGACTAACATATTCATTGATTTTATCCCAACCTTTAGCTGTAAACTTGTCTTTCACAAGTTCAATTAACACATCAACCGTATTTTGAGCATTGAAGGCTTTTTGAATATCATCATCTTGAAGTACCTCAAGCAACAAAGAGTATATCAACTTATCATTCTCTTGTAGAAAACCTGCATACGGTTCGTTGATCTCTTTGAGCAAATCTTGTAATGTTCCGAGCGTTCCCGGTTTAGGTGTATTTACTCGTCCATCTCCGCCTGATTTTAAGTTACCATCCTCTTTATCAAGCAGAATAGTTCCACTAGCTGACTCCTCTATCTTGAATTTATCGAGATTGATACGGTTTAATATATCAAGAGGGAGAGTTTCTTTAGTGTATGGCAAGAACTTATATAGCAGTTTACAGAACAGGTAATATTTTTCTAATTGAGGATCGATAAATGTCATTAATTGTGAAAGGAATGTATATTGACGCACATATCGATCAACAAGCTTACGAAACTTCACTTTCTCTTCGTTCTCCATGGGATCAACACGCTCTTCAATAATAGTTCTGAATAGTGGTGAAAGCACTTCTGGCTTTTGCGATTTATCTATCAATACCTCTATTGCTTCGTTAAGTTGTTTTTCCGTAAAGACTTTGTATTTATCTATTTCTGATTTAAAATCATAGAGCTTTTGCGTATCAATAGGCTCGCTCAAACGTGTTGTTTGATAGTATGGTTGGAATGACTTCTGAATCTCCTCCTGTTCATTCACAAAGTCGATAACCATAGTGTCTTGTTTCCATTCGGCACAGCGGTTAAGTCGGCTCAGCGTCTGAATTGCTTGCACCCCACCTAGTTGCTTATCAACGTACATTGTATGCAATAGAGGTTGGTCGAATCCTGTTTGGAATTTATTGGCTACGATCAGTATTCTGCATTTATCGTCATTGAATTTATCACGTATTGCAGCATCCTTGATACCGAAGCCATTCATGTTCTCTTCGGTATATGTATGGGCGTTTATTTCAACACTGCCAGAAAATGCCACGAGAGTAGATATTAGATTTCCATACTTCTCTGCGATGATTTTATCTATTACCTGTTTGTATCTTACCGCATTGGCGCGAGAACTTGTGACAACCATCGCTTTTGCTCTTCCGTTTATTTTGTGAATAGTCTTATTCATAAAGTGAGTAAGCATCATATCGGCTTTATATGAGATAGTATATGGATGGTCGTTTACATGCTGCATCAAAAGCTTCATAGCTTTTTTCTTATCATATTCCTCGTCGTTCTCATCTTCCATCTGTTTTCCTACAATCTCGAACATAGATTTGAAGGTGGTGTAGTTCTCCAGAACATCCAATATAAACCCTTCATCAATAGCCTGACGCATTGAGTAAATATCAAATGCCTCTCCATTGTGCCCAAATAGGGCCAATGTCTGTTTTTTCGGCGTAGCAGTAAAGGCAAAATAAGAAATGTGATCCATTTGTCCACGTGCTGCTTGAATTTCAGCTAACAAGCGATCGGTATCGTTCTCTATCTCCGCATCATTCTCCTCTACAATTGTTTGCAAAAGTTCTTTGTCTGTGAGTGTAATTTTCACGTCTTTAGCGTTTTCGCCATTTTGCGAGCTGTGCGCCTCGTCAATGATAACTGCGAAACGTTTACCTTTGAGTTCACCAAGGTGCTTGCGAACATTTGCAAACTTTTGAATCGTGGTGATTATGATACGGTTACCATTCTCAAGTGCCGTCGCAAGTTTTGAAGAGCCGCTTTTTACCGATTTTACCACTCCGGCAACGGTTGCAAAATCCTCTATCTCGTCGGCGATTGCCTTGTCGAGAATAATTCGGTCTGTTACCACTATAATACTGTCAAAAGAGGGCTTATCTTCCACATCAAACAGGTCGCTAAGTTGATGAGCAAGCCACGCAATACTTTTCGACTTGCCTGAACCTGCACTGTGTTGCACGAGATAGCTCTCGCCATTACCTTTCTCTTTAATGTCGGCAATGATTCTGCGAACACAGCGCAACTGATGGTAACGAGGGAAGATGGTTACTCTTTCTCTCGTTTTACTTTTTCTGGGGATATACTGCTTGATAAAATCTTGAATGATATTGAGTAGACTATCTGCCTGAAATATATCTTCCCACATATAACTCGTTGCGTATTTGCCTTCGATAATAGGGTTGTCGGTGTTGATGTTAAAGGGCAAGAACATCGTATTCTCTCCACATAGTTTTGTGGTCATCATTACACGATTGTTATCTGCTACAAAATGCACCAAGCAACTTTTTAACATTCTGTTGTTAGGGTCTCTATGGTTGCGGTATTGCTCCATACCATTGACAATGTTTTGTCCCGTACCTTCGTTTTTGAGTTCGCAAGTGATAAACGGAATGCCATTAATAAGTATCGCTAAGTCAAGCTCATTGCCTTTGTCTTTTGCAGCGGTAGAGTACCGCATTTGACGCACAACAGAGAAGCAGTTCTTATTGTATAGTGCCACAAATGGCGTGTTGCGTTTCTGATCGGGCTTGAATTGTAGCAGCTTAATTTTTATGCCTTGTAGCGTAAATCCGTCACGGAGCGTTTTGAGCATTCCGTTATTGTCTACCTGACGATTATATTCACGAATCACCTGCTCAAGAGCTTCCGTCCCAAATCGCTTTGAGAGCTTTGCCCACGTTTCCGGTTGCCCCTCTTCGATAAACTGGCGGAGCATCACGGGGTCACACATTCGGTTGATGTCAAAATCAGCAGATGTACGGAGATTATATAGTGGACTTGCGGCAAGGTAAGCCGCAATAACATCTTCAAACACCGTCTCTGTCGGGTTGTTTATCATATAATCACTCTGAGTCATAATATATATCGTTTAGAGGTTTTTTATCTGTTAGTTGCTTTTTGGTATAGGTATTTCGATGCTTCTAATATCTATCTTGCCTGTTACCACTTCTGCAATGAGTGCTTGTCTGTACTCTTTGAGTTTATCTATTTGCACTTTGAATTTATCGATGGTGCTATCTATCTCCTCTGTTTTCTTATCAAGGTACTCTGCAATTTGCTGCTGTTCGGAAAGACTTGGGATAATGAATGGCATATTCTCAAAAACATTCTGATATAAATGTAGAATAGTTGTTCCTGTACTAGTATAATTGTTGAACTCTTTTAATAAAGAGGATTCTAGCAACCAATACAAATATGACTGTTCAAATAATGCTTTTGTTTGTTTCATTACAAATATTCCACTATTTAAACAAGTGGGTTTGTTCATATTACTTACCTTTGCGATCTTTCCTATTGTACCATCTTTGGTTATTAATAAATCACCATTAGATAATTGAATGTATGGATCCTCATCATATCTCTCTTTGCTAATCTGATAGCATTTAGTCCAATCAATTATTGCTGAATGGAAATCCTGCCCTGTCACTAAATATGCATAACTCATTTGCTCAAACTCCTCCGACCTCAATCCTTTCCATCCAATGCGGCCTTTGAGAGAACAAGCATTCTTCAATCTGCAAATCTCCCAATGTTCTGGGATTTGCCCTATCCAGTCAATACCACTATCTTTTAGCGGAGCGTTGGGGTTGAGCCCACAAGTTACAGTACGGTTGATAACCGATGTACGCAATTCGCCAAGTAACTTAATCTGCCGCTCACGCACCTCCACAATCCTATCAACCTCCCCACACTTCCAATCCAAATACTTAGCTATCTGCTCTTGCTCTATGATTGGAGGTATAATAATAGGAGTCTGTCTAATATTTTCTTTATTTAACTTTGGTTGTGCCGATGACAATGCGACGATTTGTAAATAATTGAAGAACATCTTAGATGATAACAGATACCATAAATATTTTGTATTTAGATCTTTCTTGTATTGTTTTATTAGAAACATATTTGGGGCTAAAGTGGTAGGATAATCAACTTTTGGCATAATACATGAGTAACCGGAATATGCACCAACATTTGCAAGTAAAAGTTCTCCACCATACAAAGATGACTTAGACAAATAGTTATATGCCTTTTCATTCACCCATACTCCATTTTCATTATTGAGGTCTTCTCTTAAATCTGTTAAGCGAATCAGACGAGCATAACTTCTATGCCCAATATATTCAACATTTTTTGATAAGTCACCAAACGAACCATTAGCAGTATAATCTGTAAGTATGTTGATAAAATACCTAAAGTTGGTTGCCTCCCAATGCTCTGGTATCTCGCTAATCCAAGCGATACCGCTATCTTTATATTTTCCGTAACGCTTCTCCATAACTTATGCCTCTAAAATATGTTTCAACGCACCGTCCATATCCTCTTCTAACATCATTATCTCACTCAAAATCTCCTCTACACTACGCAGTGGCTTATAGACATAAAATAGCTTGGTAAATGGAAACTCGCAACCGATCTTATCTTTTTCTCGATCCATCCATGCATCAGGTGCGAACTTCAATACTTCGCGCTTGAAATATTCCTCAATATCAACTTTCAACGGAATGCTCTCTGTATCTCTCAAATCCGTATCAGGCACAAAACCAGACTCCGCATCAAACGGATTCGCAGTAACTTCCGGCATAGTCTCATCCGTAGTACCAAGTACAGAGCGGAGCTTTTTAATAAGAGCAGTTGTTAGCTTTAACTTACTGTTGTTCTTCAACCACTGAAAGAAAGCTGAGTCAGAAAGAACCTCCTTTAGATTAGCCTTACGAACCGCTTTTTCTACAGATTCAATTTTCTCTTTGTCAGCACTCGACAACTTTGGATTAGTAAGTTCAGCCTCAATCTTCTCTAATAAATTATCATATTTCAAACGCAATGGACGCTCTACGGTCACTTTGGTATATATAAAATCCTCCATATTCATCACCTTTGCAATCTCAATGGTTTCGGTCTCTTCACCTCGTTTGAATACTCGACTACAAGCCTCATAGCCACTGTAAATCTTAACAATGTCCTCCATTCCCAATTCATTAATCTCATATCGTTTCTTGCCCAAGCTACGAGACAATGGTGATATATATTCAGGTTGATTGGCATTGATTAAAAGCACCTTCCCGATGTGTGATGCTGGTTTGTTGTTATCTAATATCCACATATAGGTAGTGATGTCCGTTCCGTAGAAAAGATTCTTAGGTAGAGCCACAATGCAATCCAATAAATCACGGTCAAGCAGCATCTTGCGGATGTTACTCCAGCCACTACCCGCATCGCCATTAAACAGCGGAGAGCCATTCAAAACAATCCCGATACGTGACCCACCTTCGTCCATCTTGCTAATCATATGCATCAAAAACAACAATGAACCATCGCTCGTATCTGGTAGTCCTGCTGAGAAACGACCATCAGCGCTTTCCGCCTCATTCTCTACATACGCTTTATCCTTTTTCCAATCAACACCAAATGGAGGATTTGTAATCATATAGCTAAACTTCTTACCAATCAGATGGTCATTTGATATAGTATTACCTTGCTTTACGTTATCGGCATTCTCGCCCTTCATTAACACATCCGACTTACAAATCGCATAGGTCTGCTCGTTTATCTCCTGCCCATAGATGTAAACTTTCATATCATTACGCCCAGAGACCTGCTGCATATAATCTTTAGCAACAGTGAGCATACCGCCCGTTCCACAACAAGGATCATATATCGAGAAGTGCTTGCCCGGACTTTTCAAATCATTCTCTTCACCACAGAAAATCAAACTTACCAGCAATTTGACAATCTCACGAGGCGTGTAGTACTGTCCCGCTGTCTCGTTTGTACTCTCTTTTGACATACGGATAATTATCTCGAAGATAGTACCCATAGTGTGGTTGTCTACCTTATCGGGATGCAAGTCAGCTTTAGTAACAAACTCTTGAGCAACATTGAAGAGAAGATTTTTACGGAGCAATGTTTCGTAGATAGGAGAAAGTCCTTTCTCTTTACCTCCGGTGAAGTTGTAGAGAATATCCTTTACATTTTCGCTAAATCCTTCAAGGTATGTTTTGAAGTTATCTCCCAAAGCTTTAGGGTTGGCGAGTATATTTGCCAAGCTAAATCCAGAAATATTATAAAAGCTAACACCTTTGGGCTTAAGTATATTAGATAGCATAGTGTGATACTTTTCAATATCCTCTTTTTCGTATTTTTTGATGTTGTTTGGCAGTGTGTCAATGACTTGTTTAACAATATCTTTATTAACATCCATTACACAATCCAAACGGCGTAACAGCGTAAAAGGTAAAATTACCTCATCAACATTCTTGTCATTATAATCATCTCGGATAATCTCTTTGATGTTCCATATCATTTGTGCTAATTCTTGTGGAGTCATATTTATTTCTGTTTATTTTCTGCAAAGTTAATCATTTGTTGTGCATTGTAACTGCATAGCTACTCAAATTTGCGTATTATTCTCGTTGCTACACGTATATCTTCTTCCTCATCAGAATCTCTTTTCTTCTTTTTTTGAACTTCATACTCTACGATAAGAAGTTTGCTTGTATCTAATCCTAAAAGGTTATATAACAGCTTAGGTTGAATACCACAATTTTCTTTGGAGTCTTTTGAGCCTTCGGGTTTGAGAAATGCCAATCCACTTTGGGTTATATTTGTAATCTTGCCTGTAAGTTGAGTACCACTTTGAGCAATCTCTCTCCAATGCGACCTATTCGTTGTGTTGTCACTATTTCTATTCGTATATTTCTTATACCATATTAAAATATCACATAGCATAAAGGTTAAGCTATATAGCAGATAAGGTGTATTGACTTGCTCCCAGTATGCTTGAAGATTAATGAGTTCTTTTTCATCTGGTTCAGCGGTATGTGAAGCACCTCCTGTTATCTCTAATATACTTTTTACATTAGCTGCTATTATTGGGGGAAAATGAGGAATATCGCAATAAACATCAAGATATTTGGTAGGTTTGCCTGCCATAAATAAACTTGATTCTGTGAGGTTAACCTTTCTCTTCTCATCAATGCACTTGTCGTGTAATAATCCCCTTTTGTTTGCATCACGAAACATCCACTCCAAAATAAGTCTCAGTTGGGTGTAATAAGTTTGATGATCAAGGTGCTTATGACCGTGGAGCGTTAGTAAGATATCGAATAGCTGCTCTTTCCCTTGAATGTTATCATCAAAAGCACTCAAAACATTGCTATATTTATTCTTCAACTGCCAAGCAGACTTTTCGCTCACCGCTTTCTTAATGTCATTAATAAGTTTCTCGTTATGCTCAGATTTGATGTAAAGGATGTCAGCATATTCTCTTTGACAATCTTCTTCTGCGAGCATAGCACGAATATCGCTCTCTTTTTTGGTAACATTCTCCTGTCCTGAAAAGACAAACCACGGCTCATCTTTGTATCCTTTAAGAATTCGCCTCACGGCCGTTTGAAACCCAGAATCACGACCGTTGGTATCAAGCACATCTAATACAATTGCATCCCATTCCTCACTCTCAATTTTATCAAGAAATTCATCCTTAGTGTAACATTTAATCAATCTAAAATGCTTTTCCATTCTGATAAACGTTGATTTGAGCGCTTCTGAATCAAACTCATCATCAAGCCATAAAATTTTTATCTCCATAATCTAAACATTTTTAATTGAGATTAAAATACCTGTTGCAAAAACACTCGTATCGTCAGTTATCCAGCTTATATCAGCTCCTAAAGCAATGCAAATTTGTTTTGCCCTAAATAACCCCTTACCAGTATTCCCACTCTTGCCATATTTATATCCTTCTGAGAATGATAACTCTTCATTAAAATCTTTGTCTAAACGTATTCCGTCATTTAGAATCTGAATATAAATGCCATCACCATCTTCTCCATATCGAATATCAACACTACCATGAGTGCGGCCAATGAAAGCATGACGCTCAGCATTCTCAATTACGATGTCTATCAGCTCTTTCAAACTACTCTCTGACGATACTATTTCTCGTTCTAAATCAGTTATTGAACCATCACTTCTAATTTCAACTACTAAATTTAGATTAGGGTTCTTGCCTATATATTTATATGATTGAATAAAATTGATAAACGGGAAAGGCTTGCTTTTTCCAATATCAAGTTGTGAAGTCAGATCTTTGAAAAGGTTTTTCACATCTGCAATCTGCCTTTCAAAATTATTCAGCAACTCCTCAACCGTATAATTTGGCGTAATTTTGTGATTTAGAGTAATAGCACCTGACGTCTTAAACTCATCTCTTAGTAAAACTAAGTTGTCTTGCATACCCGAAAAGTAAGGATTAATTCGATGCTTACGAAGGCTTATTAACCTAAATAACTCCTGCTCTCGCATCTTTATTATCTCCTCTAATCCATGCTCTTTAATCTTTGCATTTTTATCTGCGAGAGTGAGGCTTTCAATAATTGCTCTTTCTTGAGACAGTACCTCTCCTTGAGAAGATAGAGATGGGATGGCAATTTTCAGATTAAGAATATCCTTGCGTTGAAAATTAGGAATAACCGCTCCTTTATGCAATCTGTAGGATTTGAGAGATAGCTCATAAGCCAAATATGGAATATAAACCTTTGTCGAGTCTACACTAAGAGCCATGATGTTAGGGCTAATATAAATAGGATTAGTCGGTGATGCCTCAATGTATGTGGGGTTTAAAAATCGGACCTTTGAAATCAATAATACAGGAGATGTGATACGTCTAAAGTTTGATTTTAATTCTCCAAATGGCAGATTGTCTATTTCGACTGTACTATAAAGTCCGTCTGATGACAAATCTCCAATATTGACAAAATGTCCTTCACTGCTATCATGCCTATCCCCAGTGTGAATACTAGTGAGATCTTTTAATGGTATTGCTTCATACCCCTCATGTATAGTATCTGCAATTTCAAAATAACGTGATGTGGTTAGGTCGCATCCTTGCTTAGATATGTCAATATTATTCATCAAGCGAATATTTTCACTATTACTGTGCTTACGCTGTTCAACAATCTGTTCCCAGTCGAGAATATTACCTTTCCCTCTTTTAGTATAACATTCTGAAGCATCAATAAATCTAATTTGATTTTGGCTACTCTTAGATAAAACTACTATAGCTGTGCTGATAGCAGTAGCATTAAAAATATTTGCAGGCAACTGTATCACCTCTCGTACTAGTCCATTTTCAATAAAATACTGGCGGAAGCCACGCGCAGCATAAGTGGTGTCAGAAAGAAAACTACTTGGGACAACTCCAATTACTACTCCATCTTCTTTGATGCTTGTAATAGCCCTTGAAAAATAGAGCGTTTCCACTGTTTTATGACGAAAGCCTAAATCTTCCCAATAAAGGACAGACTCCTGTTCTTTACTCAGAAGCATTTTGAATGGAGGTGTTGCGACAACTGCATCAAACTTTCTATTTTCTCCCGCCCACTTCAATATTGAGTCTTCACATGTATAATCATAGTAGATATCATTCATAAACATTCTTAGCTTACCAATTATCCATGTATCATGGTTTAACTCTTGTGAAGTATAGCAAATGTCTTTGTTGTCCAGCTGATACGATCCAACACCTGCAAAAGGATTGTACACATACTTGACATTATTTTCTTTTAGAATGGATGAAACAAGATGAGTTAGCTCCTTAGGTTGGAAAAAAACATCTCGTTTCCGTTCCTCCTGTGAAGCGTATATAGCAATAACCTCCTCAAATAACCTTGCATGATCTATGTCATGAATACTATCCATAACTCTTACGATTGCTAGCACAGTGCTATTCAAAGGAACCATACCACACACATCATATAGTCCAATTGTAGTATCATGATCAAGTTGTACAGTTTCATTATAGATATAATCAAATTTAGCTATATCCATATAGTCAAAAAGCCGTCCCTTTTTTGACAGAGCTATGAAAAAACCTAATGTAGCAATGACATTACTACCACTCATATACAAACTCTGTATGAGGTGCATTGCTATATTTCTGTACTCTTTTTCTCTAATCTCAAGGTCCATAACAAATAAAATATTAAATTAAACAACTTTTTCAGGGCAAAGATTATGAATTGCCGTGCGACGTATCTGCACAGTTAATATTCTTTTCAATAATCTTTCTTGCACGTGAAGAAATTGTCTCTCGAAGTGATTCTGGCTCAAGTATCTCTACACTATCTGCAAAACCAAGCAAAAGGGTTTCAAACTCATAGTTTAGTATTAACTTTAACTCAATTACAGCATATTCTTCATTTTTTTCCTTTACTGTCTGTGTGGGATGTATCGGCTTAGATTCAATATAGCTGTATCTAGCTTTATCAATTTTAAGGCGTATTTTTTCTATTGTTTTGTCATTTGGGACAGTAACTCCAATTACATCGTCAAAATACTCTACAAAATCTATATTCTTGTTTTCTATATACTCTACTTGATGCATAGGTTCGAAACCAACAATACGGTCAATAGCCATATTCATCAACTTGTTTTGTTCTTCCAGCTGGCTAATCCCGAACAGAAACCATCTGTTATTGTACTGCTTCAGAAAATATGGATGAATCTCATATTGTTGAGACTCACCAAATGATGCTTTATATTCAATTTTAAGCACTTGCTTGTTGATTATTGCATTAAAAAGCGACGTAAAATGTTCTATTCCTCTCAGATATGGGTTTTGTTCAAAACTAACAACGCTGTCTACATTCGCTTTCAGTTTGAAAGTATCTTCGAAACGAGCCAAAACCTCTTCCATCCAATCAAATTGCGGCAATCCTTTGAAGCGGTTCAACATCATTATAGTATCTTTTAGTTGTTCGGCTTCAGTTAGGCTTAGAGGTTGTTTGTTTATGGAGAAATTTTTATCTGAATAACGGTAATATTTCTTTTTTCCATCTTTCACCTTGTCTAACTCAATAGAATACCCGGCCTCACTCTCCATAAATTTAATATCATCGAATAGTTGGCGACGTTCTATGCCATCTTCTTTCCCTGTAAAGTCATATATAGCATCATTACAGGCTTCAATTAGGTCTTCGATGTAGAATCGACGTGCAAAATTGCTAAAGCATCTATCTAAGGCTTGATATCTAATTACAGCATGCTTATTTGTAGCCATATCTATTTCTTTTCTTTATCATCAATTAATTCCTTCACGTCCACACCAAGTATTTTAGCAATTTCGAAGAGTTGCTCCAAACTGGGTTGGCGGCGATTACAGACATAGGCATTGGTTTGACTGAAACTTTTGCCGATTTTCTCTGCGAGCCATGTTTGCTTGATTCCTTTTTCTTCGAGGACTTCTTTTATTCGGTTCATATCAAATTATTTTTTGATGTTTACGTCTGTTATTCCACAAAGATATGAAAATTTACGCTATATAAAAGTGAAAAGATGAAGAATGACAAAAAACTCCATCTTTTCAACTGATTGACACTCTATCTCTTCTGTTTTATACTCTCGGCCTCTCTGAGGTGAGCTTCTTCGAGTTCACGAGCACGCTACTCTACACGTTGCTCGTACTCTTCGACCATTTGACGTATGGAACGTTGTTTCTGTTTGTCAGGTTCATATTCAAAGATGGTTTCGAGTTTCAGTAGGTTTTCGGATGTGATTTCACCAAACGCTTTGATGTAAAGGAACTTGAAGTCATTATTGCTTAAACGACTATTTGCTGTGAACTGATAGATATTGTAACTCACTGAACTGAGAAGTGCCATAGCGGGTGAGACCAATATAAGGAACACCTTTGATGGTTTTAGCTCTATGGTGTGGAGGTATTTTTGACGGGTAGGGGGGTATTCTGCTGTTTCTGGAGTTTCTGTCCAAGTTCATCCAATTGCTCTTGATGCTTTTTGAAGCCCTCTTCGATAAGTTCTTTTGTCTGAGCCGTATGATTTTCTAGCTCTGAAAGATTTACCAGTGGTATAATCGGTAGCACAGGTTGTTCATATTTGGCATTAGCCAGAGATTCAACCAATTTTAAAAGGTTGCTAAACTTTTCTAAGATTAACTTTTTCAAGTCCTCGAACATGGAGATGATAATTCTTATATCCATAATTTCTTTGTTTTAAGTTGTTGTCTTCTTATTCCTTTTCTCTTTTTCTTCCGTTGCATCTGACGACGGAAAGCTTTTTCTTCGGGATTGTAAGCCGGACAGGGAGTGAGTAATCCATCAAATAGTCCACCAATGCTGTTTTATAAACTATCTGAATCAAGAGAGGTGAATTCATGTTGAACTTTCTGTGGCTGGATGATTGTTTCTTGTCTTTGTTGTATATGAATGTTTTACTGTAGTGCGAACTCAATCTTTGAGAAACTGGACTGTTGGTCTACCTTTTAACTGATGCTGCTTTACTTGCTCTTTGTCACTTGCGAAGTACAGACTGTATTGGGAAGTCAGTTTTTTACATATCTTTTCGCTGAGGATGCGGTCATTTTTATCTGAGATGGTGCGGCCGTTCTTATCCACCCGATTAAATGCGTACGTGCAAATGTGGATGTTCCTTGTCATAGTGTCGACCAATGATGTACTGTGTGTTTACTATTTCCATTCGGCTCATATAATCTTGTGCGATACGAGTCATTACCTTATTAAAGAGTTTGGCCTGATCTTGTGCTGAGAAATCCAAAGAGATGTGCTCGACAGGTTTACTCACTCGTGAGTTTAGTTATCGTTGCGCCTCGGATCTTTGGGCGATAGAGTTCCAATTCTTTAGCCGCCACTCCATCAGCTGCCAATAAATTGGTTTGTGCCTTCGAAAACAAATGATATTTTGCCGATTTATTAGAAATTCAACGGACACTGTGATTGACTTTTCACGACAGTGCATATAACATCATGTTTTTAATGACGCTTAGGTGTATGTGATCTCCTGTTTCTGAACAGAAAGCCTATATAGTGGAAGGGCAAGGGGAAAACTGGGTAGCATTTAAGGACTGTAAATTTTTAGAAAATGGTATATTGCTGTATTTGAGTTCGAAAAGGAGATAAATAACTGCCTCTCATCCAGAACCTAAAGGAATATAGAACAGATACTTATAGCCTTTATCAAGCTTGGTGTACAATACGATACAATATTTTGCATAGAATTAGGAATTACTTCAAATGAGATTATATTGAATACGTTTGGACAGTATTTTATACTATTGTTATGATATATTTGAGAAAATTTTGGGCAGAAGCCTTTTTTAAAACTTCAAGGAATTTCCATTAGGCCTATTTACAAGATTCAGTGGAAAATATTTGGAGTATTGCGGAAGAATTTTGTACTTTTACGCCGTTTTTTATTACAATAGAATGCAGCAAAGCAGAATGAACATATTATCCCAAACAGCAATTCGAAGCAATAAATGCTTTGAAATACTGTCATATGTTCATAATTGGAGCATTGAAATATCCGACAATATCGTAAATACTTTCCAGCGAACGCATATACTAAAAAGGATACAATAGCCGCTTGTATCTTAATTTTAGAATAAACAATAGAATAGTTGGAGAGTCCTTACCAAACTTTCCAATTATTTTGTTTTATGCCCATTGGTGACCATTTGCTTTGTGCAATTCTTTTCCTGTCATTTCCGTCCAATGGGCACAAATACAACCAATTTATTAACCGCACAGTGATGTGCACAGAAAAGAACAAAATGGATTATAAATTTGGCGGAAGTAAGGTGTGTTTTACATCAGATACACACTTTTATCACACGAATATCATTGGCTTTTGCAAAAGGCCATTCAAGAATGTACAAGACATGAATGAGGTGCTAATTGCAAACTGGAACCGTGTTGTTGCTCAGGATGATATCGTATTTCACTTGGGTGATTTTTGTCTAGGAGGTTCTCATGAATGGATTAGTATTCTTGATAGGCTGAACGGCAAAATTTACCTTATCCTCGGAAACCACGATATGAAAAATATTAGGCAGGGGTATATTAATCGGTTCGAATCAGTTGCAATGCAAATGTACATAGAGGTCGATAAGCAGAAAATCTACTTGAATCATTGTCCGTTCCTCTGCTATGGAGGATCTTATGATGGTACCTGGCAACTGTTTGGGCATGTGCATACGAGCAAAAATAATACGGGAAAGGATGCATCCCGGCTGAATATGCTCTTTCCGACTCAGTATGATGTGGGTGTGGATAACAATGACTTCGCACCAGTTTCTTACGAGCAGGTAAAAGGAATTATAAACAGACAGATAGAATTAACAAATAAAAAGTAGTGGAAATGAAAATACAATATATGAGCGATTTGCATCTGGAGTTCTGGGAAAACAGCAGGTACATTAAGCATAACGGATTTCCGGTAATGGGTGATGTACTCGTATTGGCCGGTGACATTTTCTATCTAAAGGATAAGATAGCCCCTTTGGGTAATTTTTGGAAATGGGCATCTGAAAATTACAGACAGGTTCTCATTGTTCCCGGGAACTGCGAGTATTATAATTATTGTGATGTGATGGAACGTGGATTATAATGGAAATGGATGTTTAAAGAAAATGTAGGCTATTACCAAAATCAAGTACTTAGGATAGATGATACGGATTTCATAATGAGTACCTTTTGGTCGCATATTACTATGGCTGATGAATATTTCGTTTGGAGAGGGCTTAACGATTTCCGCCAAACCATGTATAAGGGGAAATTACTTCAAGCGGGGGAGTATAATCAGATGCATGACTTCTGTTTAGGTTATATCAAAAAGAGCCTTGCTGAAAGTACTGCAAAACACATTGGGGTTGTGACTCATCATCTGCCTACTTTGCAGGTTGTTGCCCCACAGCATAAAGGTTCTGTCTTGAATAGTGCATTTGCAACTGAATATGATGGTCTAATGGTTGATAGCCAGATAGATGCGTGGGGTTATAGTCACTCGCATACAAATATTGATGCCGAGATCTGTAAGATAAAGGTTATATGCAATCAAATGGGGTATGTATATGAGAATGAACATATAATCAATGATTTTGATCCGGGAAAGTTTTTATTGATTTAAAAAGAATGGAAATATGGAACATTAAAAAATAAGACAACCAAAGAGGGCAATTTTTACAAAGCAATTTCTTCTAAATTTGCTAAAGGAGTACGGCTTAAATATTGTAATGTTTGAACGGTTTGGAAATGGGCGTAACATAGAAATCATAATCAATGATGAGTTGTTGAAGATGTTAATAGAACTCCAGAATCAGTTTACCAAACTGAAGGAAATGGATAATGATAAATACAAGGGGGAGGATATCGAATTACCTCGCCCTACTCCGGAAGAATGGTGAGATTGCGAAGCATTGATTGCAGGTGGTGAATGTAAAAATATAACTAATTATATAATATCATATATAAAGTGTATTATGATGATATATAATTAGTTATAATATTAAAAGCCGGGCTTTTCAAAGCTATTTCAGACTCAGATGCTTGATGTTTTTTAGCGACAGTTCTCCATTGTTTAACCGCATTGACTACTTCATTCTTTATTTCCTCGGCACGTTCCTCTGAAATGAGGTAATATTCGGCCGTTAGCATTACGAGGTCTATATCTAAAGCATTATCGTCTTCATTGATATTCAATTTTAATCCAATTCCATCTTCATTTGGGTTGATATCAAAGGCAGGAGAGAGCATCCACCCGTTTTCTGTATAGAGAAAACCGTGATTACGTAAATGGTCATCGGTATTAGATACGCAAACGGAGAACATTACTCTATGGAAAAGTTCTTCTAGGTCTTCTATCGGCCTAAAACTGATGCTCTTTATAAGTTCAACAATGTCCAGATAGCTGCTACCTTCGGAGGCATCGTCTCCGTCAGATCGATTTAGTAAAGTCATAGCCGAAGAATAGTGGATTCTTTTCCCTGTTTCCGTCCTGTCAAACCGTTTGGATAGATACGTGTGATATTTACTTTTGAACTGTTTGACTTGTGCCTGTGGAACAGTGATACCGGCTTTGATCGCTAAGTCATGCACTATCATTTCCCATAGTCCGATATCGGTTGTATCATTTTTACTGGGGAACTTGGCAATCCATGGGTATTGGTTTTCATCGGTTACATCAGCCTTAGGTCTGGCACCACCGAGTGAAGAACCGGGGGCAAACAATTGATTGATCCATTTGAGTGTTGCCTCGTCCAGTTTATCCGCATTTTTTTCATATTGCTCGACTGCATGTTCCAGTTCGCGTAAAGATGTCCATGGTGGAGCAGCGAGAGATTTGTCTTCGCATACAAACTCCTCGTCTTCATCGGTTTTATACCGCAGACCACCCATCCGATGCCGGTCATATATTCCCAAAAGAAAATCAATAGCTACGATTCTTTTCAAGGGTCTTTTTTCAGCTTTAGCCAGTAAAGCTTCACGTCGTTTGATAAGCTTCATTCCCCACCTGTCAGGTGCAGAATCTTGAAAAACACCAAAGTTATTTGAAGAAGCGGAATAAAGCCTTCCGGAAAATAAAGGTAACTCGGGGTCAATTTCAATTCCCTCTTTCAACCATGTGGTATCGTACTCGAAAGAATATGTATCCTTTCCTCTTACAGAACTATAGTAGAGGGTGCCGATCAGACAAGGGGAATCATACATTTCCCAGTCTGCATATACGAAGACTTCTGTTTCTGCATTTGAATTTGCCATAATCGTTCTAATTTATTTCCGGTTTAGGAGACGTACCATCATCAATCACATGCTCTATCGGTGATTTTACTTTCTTCTTTTTGGGTGCTCTTTTGGGTGCAAGCAGCATATTGTCCTGAAGCCTTCTTCCCAAAGGATCTTTATCTGCGATCAGCAGAATGTCCTCTGCCAGTTGAAGTACGGATAACACTTGTAAATATGTGCCTATACCTACACCCGGCTCTCCCTTTTCCACATTGGTCATTGTGGAGACTGCAATACCTGCACGCTCTGCTACGGACTTTGATGATAGCTTTCTACGTAGGCGTGCCAGGCGAATATTTTCACCCAACTGCTCAAGTATCTTTTTCTGCTTTTGAGTATATACAGCTCCTTTTGATTTCATAACTAATGATATTATACTGCAAATATATAAATAATATATGATATATCATTTGTTATGATGCATTATTTATCTGAATTGTGAAATTAAAATATTGTTTTTCTTGTCGTCCTCTATGATACAGGTTGGCACTGATTACTACATCAACTTTATAGAATTTATGGAAAATCCAGAGAAAACATGGCTTGAAGTGACTGTCTGGCTGAATGCGAAGTCACCACCAGGACCATCTCTTTTGGGTTGACGAGGCTTGCTATTCTAAAACAAAAACTGAAATACCTTTACAGGGGCAAGATAGTATGGCTATAGGGGGCCGGATAGTAATAATTCAATATAATATCGGCGTATTTACCAAAAAATATAAGATACGTCAGCTATTGTTCAAGATTAATAAGTAAGTCTTCAATATCATCATTCACATCTTCCTTATTTCTAATCGAAAGATAAAGTGACAATTTATCCACATGTTTCTTTAATCCAGCCAAGATCACAGGATTGTATTTCCAAACCTCAATTTTGAATCGGCCAGTCTCAGAAACTGTGATATCCTTCAAATCGTCTTTGCATACAGCATAACAATTTGCTTCTATAGGTTCAATTTTATAGCCATCAAATATGGTAGTTGACAGAGCTTTTGATGGAATAGTATTAGTATAGACAACCTTTTCTATCGGTGTTGTCAGATATATTATGCTAGCTTCCCATAAGTCACGGCCTTGTTTTGCAAACTGCAATCTCTTCTCTTTACCTTTCAAAGATATCGTCAGGTTCTTACTTTGCAACCACCGAACGGCTCTGTTAGCTGTAGAGTAGGAAATATTGAAAATATCCATAATTTCATTTATGGTATGGCAAAGTATTTCAACTTCAATATTGTATAGAATCAGACATTGTGCGAGCGGCGGAATATCTTCCTTAATATCTTTGTTTGGCTTAGGTATCTTTCTTAGGTCGAGCAACAATGACGGAGCAAACATCTGTTTGCCTGTGATGATGAAGTTAATCCGCTGAACAATCAGCCTTTGGATATTATAGGATGGGATATCATCCATCACTACAATACTGGGCATTCCCAATTTGACAGTAAAGAGCTGCATATGGTTCTGTAGCTTTGCCGGTGTTAATGAATCAGTCTCCTTGGGAAAACAAAGCACGACATTAACACCAAAAAGTGCTGTTGTCGTGCATTCGTATTTAGCCATTAAAATAGCTGGAATCTGTTTGCATGATGCCGAAGACAACTTGGAACAGCTGATTTTCTCATTTAGGAACGATGAAATGTATTTTTTGAGGGTCTGTATTTTTGATTGTAACATAACTTCAGTTTTTACTTAAGATTGTTTGCAAAAGTAATGGCAATTTGTTGAAATACAGACAGTGGATTCATCTAATGCTCCTTCTTTAACGATATTTGACTGGTTTAGCTTAACAATTCGCTATTTTAATAACTGAATGGCCTCGTTAACCTGTTGGTTGGTGACTTTCGCGTAAATTTGTGTGCTGGATACTTGCTTGTGAGCCAACAGTTTCGAAATGGTATAGATTTCGACACCTTTTTCCTGAAGTAACATGGCGAATGTGTGCCTGAAGCAATGGAATATACACGCCAAAGCAAGCAACAGCAAACAGGTATAGATTAAACGTAAACCGTTAGAAATAAGCGATATTTCAGTATTCTGCCAAGTGGAGAAAATGCAAACGGCAACGGAATATTGAGGTTGTTCAGTTACCAAAACGTTAACCGGGCAGTTACCGAAACGGGAACAGGTAACGGAAAGCGATGAAAAGAAATCCTCACCGTTTTGTTTGCGTTAATACACAGCGTTTTGCGTATCAAGGGACGCTTATATGGCAAGTAAATTTGCACTTAAAAATATAAGCGTATGAAAGTAGAAAAATTCAAGGTGCTGCTCTACCTCAAAAAGAGCGGACTGGACAAGTCGGGCAAGGCTCCCATCATGGGACGTATCACGGTGAACCGCACGATGGCGCAGTTCGGATGCAAGCTGTCCTGTACCCCCGAACTGTGGAATTCCCGTGAAAGTCGTCTGAACGGCAAGAGCAGGGAGGCGGTGGAAACCAATGCCAAAATAGAGAAGTTGCTGTTGGCGGTGAACAACGCCTTTGACAATCTTATGAGCCGTAAAGTGGATTTCGATGCCACCGATGTGAAGAATCATTTTCAAGGCAGCATGGAAACACAAATGACCCTCATGCGAATGACGGACGTTGTCTGTGACGACCTAAAAGCCCGTATCGGTATTGACCGTGCGAAAGGGACTTATCCCGGCTATCACTATATGCGCCTGACACTTGGCGAGTTCATCGAGCATCAGTACAAGGTCAAGGATTTGGCATTCGGGCAGCTTACAGAACAATTCATCCACGACTATCAGACATTCGCCATGGAAAACAAGGGATATGCGATAGATACCGTCCGCCATCATCTTGCTATCTTGAAGAAGATATGCCGTCTGGCTTATAAGGAAGGTTATGCAGACAGGAGCCACTTCCAGCATTTCACCCTGCCTAAGCAGTCAGATAAAACCCCACGGGCATTGAGCCGTGAATCGTTTGAAAAAATCCGTGATGTGGAAATACCAGCTTACCGTAAATCCCACATATTGGCAAGGGATATGTTTCTCTTCGGGTGTTACACCGGGGTCTGTTATGCAGATGTTGTCTCAATTACTCGTGAGAACCTATGTACGGATGAGGACGGGGCTTTGTGGTTGAAGTATCGGAGAAAGAAAAACGAACTTCGTGCCAGTGTAAAACTGTTGCCGGAAGCGATTGTTCTGATTGAGAAGTATCACAGTGAGGAAAGGGACACCCTGTTTCCTTTACTGCGCTGGTCAAATCTCAGAAGGCACATGAAGGCGTTAGCTGCACTGGCGGGTATCAAGGATGATTTGTGCTATCATCAGGCAAGGCATAGTTTCGCCTCGTTAATCACGCTCGAAGCGGGTGTGCCTATCGAGACCATCAGTCGGATGCTGGGACACTCCGATATTTCCACCACTCAGGTATATGCCCGTGTCAGTCCGAAAAAACTGTTCGAGGATATGGACAAGTTCATAGAAGCAACCCAAGATTTCAAACTCACCCTATAAACCCAACAACAATATGCGAAGCACTTTTTCACTATTGCCCTATATCAACCGCAACAAGATTAAGGCTGACGGTACGACCGCCGTACTCTGCCGTATAACCATTGACGGCAAACAGACCGTTATAAGCACAGGTATCTATTGCCGCCCCGAAGACTGGAACGGCAGGAAAAATGAGATAAAGACCGTCAGGGAGAATAACCGTTTACGGGAATACCTGCGTCTGACTGAGGATGCCTATTCCGAGATACTTAAATCGCAAGGAGTGGTCAGTGCGGAAATGTTGAAGAACCATATTTCCCTGAATAATATCCATCCGACTACCTTATTGCAAATGGGTGAATGGGAACGTGAGCGGTTGAAGAAGCATTCCGAAGAGATTGATTCAACTTCTTCCTACCGTCACTCCATGTATTATCAGAAATACCTGACGGACTTTATAGCGTCAATCGGGAAAAAGGATATATCTCTTGAAGAAGTGACGGAGGATTTCGGCAAGTCCTACAAAGCCCATTTGAAGAAATGCAAGAACTTCGGAGTTTTCCAAACAAACCATTGTCTGCGTTGGCTGAACCGATTATTGTATCTTGCAGTCGACAAGGAGATAATCCGTGTGAATCCTTGCGAGGATTTGGAATATGAACCGAAACCGGAGGCAAGGCACAGGTACATCAGCCGTGAGGAGTTCAAAAAGATACTTTCCACCCCGATGTACGACAAACGGATGGAACTGGCAAGACGGGCTTTCATCTTTTCGAGCCTGACCGGCCTTGCGTATGTGGACATCAAACTTCTTCATCCCCACCATATTGGAATGAATGCGGAGGGCAGACGGTACATCCGCATCAACCGCAAGAAGACAAAGGTGGAGGCGTTCATACCCTTGCATCCCATAGCGGAACAGATATTGTCATTGTACAACACGACCGATGATGAACAACCCGTGTTCCCTCTTCCTAACCGTGATTCCCTTTGGTTCGACATTCATGAGGTGGGCGTTGTCATCGGCAAGGAGGAAAATCTGAGCTATCATAGTTGAAGACATGGCAAATTTTCTTTCTTGCTAGAATTCAAGCACTTGCAAAACATTTCAGCTTAATAGGTAACGATTTAGAAACCAGCGAAATTCTGTATTTCACCTCGTTTTGCAGTAATTCAAAAGAACGCTTTTCCTAAATGCAAAGGTAATATTATTTTTTGAATAATAAACCTTTGCAGATAGTCAAATTCAACAAAATCGGCTATGGTTGCCTAAATTTATATTTAAGTCCATACTCTTCAAGTTTGCCGTATAGAGTTGTTCTGCTTATTCCCAACAGTTCGGCGGCGGCACACCGATTGCCGTTTGTCTGTTTCAACGCACGCATTATCCGTTCCTTATCCTCCGCGTCATTACGCAGGGCGAAGCTGACGGGTGAGGTCGGTTTCGTCACGGCAAGTTCCAGATGCTCTTTTGTAACAACTCCTTCCTGAGCCTGTAATACCGCTCCCATGATTTTCTGCCGAAGCTCGCGCACGTTGCCCGGCCACGCATGGGTCAGCAACGCTTTTCGGGCTTCGGAACTGAAACCGCTCACATTGCACTCCAGTTCCTTGTTGGCTATCTCACGGAAGAACTCCGCCAGCGGCATGATGTCCTCCTGACAGTCACGCAAGGGCGGCACGGTTATCACGAAGTCTTGCAGACGGTAGAGTAAATCCTGCCGGAAACGCTTTTCACTCACTGCCGCCTCCAGATCCTCGTTGGTGGCGGCGATGATGCGGACATTGAAACTCCTGTCCGATTTGTCACCGACCGGGCGATACCGTCTTTCTTGTATGGCACGGAGTAGCATCTGTTGGGTTTCCAACGCAAGGTTGCCCACCTCGTCAAGAAACAGCGTGCCTCCTTCCGCCTCATGGAAATATCCTTTCTTGGTGCTGTCCGCACCCGTGAACGCACCTTTGACGTGTCCGAAAAATGCCGACGGCGCAAGTTCTTTGGAAAGTGAACCGCAGTCCACCGCCACGAATGGTTTGCCCGCACGTTTGCTCTTGTCGTGCAGGTGGTGGGCGATGTGTTCCTTACCCGTGCCGTTCTCGCCGAATATCATCACGCTCATATTAGTGGCGGCAACCAGCCTTGTCTTTCGCATGATTTCCTGAAAGGCGGAACCGTCACGGGCGAACACGGGTATCCGGCTGTGTCCTGCTTGACGCTCATTCTGTATGGAGCGGATAAGGGGTACGAGTTTATCCTCTATCAGTTTTTTGGGTATATAGTCAAGTGAGCCGAGTTTCATACTCTCGACTGCGGTATGCACTTCGGCGTAATCAGTCATTATGATGAATGACTGCATCTTGCCCTCCTTGCGCATCCAACGCAAAAGGTCTATGCCGTTGCCGTCATTTAGACGCAGGTCAGATACCACTATATCGTCATCCATTGCCTGTTGCAGATGTTTCTTCGCTGTTGATAGGTGGTAAGCCTTCACGGTGCTGTAACCCTCCCGTGCCAGCAGGTTGCAGACGTACTCGCAATACACGATGTTGTCCTCCACCACGATTATTTTTGTCTTATCCATTTTCATATTTTCTCCTTTCCTCTTTTGCTAATCGTATAATCTCAATACCCTTATCCAACACGGTGGTCACAGCATGGCTTAACGCTTCGTTATCGGGTTTATTCTTTCCATGAAGCAATCCATAAAGTTCCCTCAGCGGATGGTCGGCACGGAGTATCTCCCACGAACTGCGCAGGTGATGTATCAAGGCATCCAGCTCTTGCAGGTCATATTCTTTTGCCGCATCCCGTACCGCCTGCATTTCCTTTTCAGTTTCCGTTATCAACTTCTCCAGCATGACGGCTTCATTGCCGTAGGACAACAAGGCGGAAAAGTCAATCTTTCTATTGGGACTTGCTTTAATGGCGCACTTGTCGGAAACCTCCTTCAGTTCCGATATGGAGAACGGCTTGAACAAGCATCCGGCAAAGCCACTTTCCAGAAGTTCCGCCGCATCGCAACTGCCCGAAGCGGTTGCCACGACCACGGGGATTGTTCGGGAATTGCCCACATTGGACGAGCGCAGAAGTTCCAGCAACTCAAAGCCGTTTATACCGGGCATATTCAAATCCGTCAGCAACAGGTTATATTCTTTTTGACGTATCATTTCTATCAGTTCCGCCGCATCGGTGCAAGTGTCGCAGTGTATTCCTTCTTGGGTGTACATTTCCTTTAGCATCAGCAACAGTACCTCGTCATTGTCGATGACAACAACATTGAGATTTCTATCCTTCGGGTGGATATAGCTTTGTATTGTTTGCTCCGGCAGTTCCTCGGCTTCCTGCATCGGAATCTCCACCGTGAAACGGCTCCCTTTCCCTTTTGCACTGTCCAATTTTATTTCCCCGTGAAGCATCGTCACGATATTATGCACGATGGCAAGCCCAAGTCCGAAGCCGTCCTTTGCGGCAGCATTTGAAAGGCGTTCAAATGCGCCAAATACACGTTGCTGTTCCTCTTCGGTCATGCCTGTACCCGTATCTTCAACCGTAATTATCAGAACTCCATCGGTGTAGCCAGTAGTCAGCGACACACCGCCTTCCTCAGTAAACTTGATGGCGTTTGACAGCAGGTTGTTTCCGATTTGGATTATTCGCTCCTTGTCGGTCAATACAACGGCATCGCTTACGTCCTTCACTGTCAGCGATAGCCCTTTGTTCATGGCTATTGGCATGAACTCCGTTTCAAGGGTATGCTCGATTGTGGAAATACGGCATGGTGACAGTCTGGGCTGTTCCTTGCCGTTGTCCAATCGGAAGAAGTCAAGCAGAGTGTTGAGCATATCCCGCATACGGTCGGAGGATTGCTGTATATTTTGGATATATTGCCCGGTCTTATCCTCATCACGTTCTTTCATCATCAGCCCGGCATAGCCTTTTATTGCAGTCAGCGGTGTGCGCAGTTCATGGGTAATGGTATGTACCGCCTTCTTCCGTGAGGCTATCAAAGTATTGTTTTGTTCAACGCTCAGGTTCAGTTCATTTATCAACCGCTCTCTTTCTTTCCTTGCTTGCACCTTTTTCTTTATATCCCGTTGTATGACAAAATAAAAGACAATCAGCAAAGCGATGGAGAATATAATCAAGCTGGTAATGATAACGGTTGAACGTTCGTAGGATGCTTTCAGACGCGCCTCCTTGTTTCGGAAGGCAATCCATGTCTGCTCATCCAGACTTGTAATCAGCATTCGCAGTTTACGGTTGAGTTTCTTGTTGCATAGCCGCAGACTGTCTGTATAAGCATCTATGTCCCGTTGCTGTTCATTTATCAAGGAAATCAGGTTTTTATCCAACGAGGTTTGCCGGGTTGTGACAACGGGTATCTGTACGGTTTCCTTGCTGCCGAAGAATCCGGCGATGCCTTTCTTTTTGCGGGTAACGGTTTTTGTTGTCGTGTGCGTGGTTACGGTCGGTTTCTGATTGAACAGAAGGCTGTCGGTCTGCCTTTGTTTCCGTGAGGCTTCCATTATTTGAAACAGATGCTCTTCTTTGGCGGCTAACAATGTACGGAGCGAATCAATCTGAGCAGGTTGAATGAAATCCTCGCATTTTATGCGTAATACTTGCAGTATGGAATCGGTCTGCACACGACGTTTCCTGTAAGCCAAAGTGTCCTCATTGTCCCATACCAAGACGGACTCGCCATAAGTCACCAATGCAGTCACATAGCGATGGGCGGTGTTGATGTCGTGCTGGGTCTGGAATATGGCTATTGACTCGTCTTCTATCTTCTGTACTCGGTTACGCTCATGGAGAACAATGGCGACCATGCTACCGATGATCGCCATCAAAAGGAAATATCCTGCGAATATCTTGTGCTGCAAAAATATTCTCATTAGCTGTTGTGTTTTTTTACAGTTAATGCTTATACATATAAATTTGCTTTTTGCGACTTGTTCTTCTCAACATCGTGTTTATCGACTATATCAAAACTATGAAAGTTCCGTAGTACTCTATTTACGTTTCTGTGGGGTATCATTTTCATCGTGCTTATATTCATATTTCTATCACACAGATAGAGCATCTATGAAATGAAATTAGCTGTCCACGCTTTGAAACTTCTGACATTCATCATCATAACACCAATCTCAGGGGTGAACTGGCATTACTGCTCTTAACCCCAAACCTATGTGACGACCGTAGTTGCTCTGCCCCCAAGAGTTTTCCGGCAAGTAGGTGACGTATGAGTTTATGGGATTTGCGTTTGTTGAGGACCAGTAGAAGCCTTCTTTGGGAGAGCCAGTTTCCTTGCCGTAGATATAGCCATTGCCAGGAAGAAAAATGTGGTTCCCATTTTTTGCGGTGAACAGATAGCCCGGAACTCCGCTTATTGACACTCTGGCAGATGCAGTGTTATTAAGTAAACGGTTCCATTCCTGATAGGTGGGCATACGCCAATCTCCTCCGTAGATTCTGCGCACAGCATCATACCATGTTCCTGAGATATCCTTTCCGATGTTTCGGTCAAGATGTTCATAATTCTCTTCGGTATAGGAAATCTTTGGCTTCGACTCACCCCATGCGAAGTGACTGCCGACATCCCAAGGCTTGAATGCTCCAATATTAGTCACTGCCCACATAAGACCGTCGCCCATATCTACGGCTCCGTTGACAACCATCGAAATATTTTCGGTCTTGCCGTTTTCATAGGTCACTACAACATTCTCTGTAACGTGGTGTTCAATTGCCAGTCCTTCTTCGGTAAGCGGAGACTTCATCGTGGTAGCCCCTGTTGTACCATCAACGGCCATTGTTACGATGTTGTCGTTATTTATCTGAAGAGTAGATAGCCAGTCATATACAGCATCCTTTGCCTGTGGTTTGCGAGCCTCCTGTCCAGTAATGGTAAAACCAAGAAGTATTTTTGCATCGGGATAATATTCCTGAAGGTCGGTCATGGTATCGCCTAATCCTGACCCCTCGTTGGTGGTGAATGGAATGATTATCTTACCGTTAAAATCGTATTCCTTGAAAAATGAGAACATTGCCCGTGGATAAGTACCCCACCATATCGGACCACCGATGAAAACAACATCATAATTGCTCACATCTCCAAGGTTGGTCTTGAAGCCGGGGAATTCCTTGTTCTCGCCTTCCTCGCGCACCATGTCAAGCATTTCCTTGTATGACATCGCCTCATAATCCTTCTCGCCCTTCACCTCGCATATATCAGCATCAGTCATCTCTGCAATATATTCAGCAATGAAGGCTGTGTTGCCTTTGTCAACCTTTCCTACGATATAGTTATCTCCCGCACGCGAGAAATAAACCACAAGAACTTTTTTGTCTTTGAGCGAGTTGCATACATCATAGGTCTGTTTAACCTTGTAGTAAACAAATGCTACACTTGCAAAAATGAGCAATCCTAATGTTATCAATACTGTCTTATTCATCTGTCATTATTTTTTTGCCTGCAAAATTACAAGGTAAAGTGTGTATGGTGGCAAAACAAAGACGGACAAAAACATGACTTTTCGGGAATAATGCTTGTTTTATGCCTAAATGAATATTATCTTTGTACCACTGAAAGCAACCGATATAATGAAACTTAAAGAAATAGCTATATGCAAATTTGAACCGGATAAATACGGCACACCGACAGATGTTGATATTACTGATGTCGAGTCGTTCCGCGACTTTCTGTGGAAATATCCGGTTTATTCCACCGACTATTACAGTGTGTTCCTTGTATTAAAAGGGAATGAACGGATAGAAGTAAACGGAGTGGCGGCGGATGTACATCCCGGCATGATAATATGCAGTCTTCCGGGAGAGATATGGAGATGGGAGGAGAAATCAGAGATAGATGGTCTCTATCTGTACTGGACGGAAACATTCCTCAGCACGTTTTTCAACGATGCGCGATTTATAGAGCGGTTTTCATACTTCAATGCGGCAAGAGAATCTTCATTTATGTATCCTGACACTAAAATGTTCCGTCAGGTATTGACACTAATGCACAGAATGAATACCGAGATAGACAACGGTTTGGCTTCCAATGACAAGGCAATGAAAACCGATGATAGTCAGCATATGCTCCGTGCACTTGTCTATGAAACACTGATGCTTCTTGACAGGATTGAGCGTATCCCCGTGAGAGAAGACAGAGGTGAGACCATTCTGTCAGGCTATGTAATAGAGTTCCAACGGCTTATCAGGGAACATATCTGCAAAGAACATTCCGTAGAATATTATGCTGACCGCCTTTTTATTACTGCCAACTATCTCAATAAGATAGTGAAGGTAGGATTGGGCACTTCCACGAAAAAATACATCAAAGCCGCTCTTATTGAAGAATCGAAGAAACTGCTCCAATATACCAGAAAGCCCGTGAATGAAATAGCTGATGAGCTTTGCCTTGACCCCATATATTTCATAAAGTGGTTCCGACAAGTAACGGGTTCGACACCCTTGCAATACAGAAAAAAACTAAACACACACAAATAGATAGAAAATGAAAAACATCAAAGTAATCGTAGTTGGCAGTGACAGCATGGATAAATCAGCGTAAGATTGCTTTCTCCAAATGGGATAAATATTAGGTGTGCACGGGGCAATCATAAGTCGTTGGACGTGTACAGATGTATCATAGCCAGTTTGCCACAACTTAATGTAGCTCGTGCCAATGCCATAAAATTGAGAATAAAAATTCTACAACTTGATTTTATATTTGATGTACTAATAATAGTTATCCGCATCGGAGCACCGATACGGATAATTTCAAGAAACGGTTTATATTTTCATTCCTTTCGGTCGGTTCTCATCCTTGACATACAGTCCCGGACGCCCGATTATGACATGGTCGGCAATAAAATTGCCTGTGGGACTTCGTTCACTTGCCGGACTACGCATCAGAGGAACACTCCGCTATGCCATAGAATCATCCCGTCTTTGTTGCCACTTAGCCTCCATCTCCCTTGAAAGTTCCACAATCTCCCGGCTCAGTTTCACAAGGTCGATGGTACACTTCTCCAGCTTGTAGAGCAACGCCATCGCCTTCTTCTCCGAGAAGTGGATGCGCAGCTCTTTGACGACCTGATTGTAGTTCGTGCCTATGGCTCGGAACTGGGCATGGAAGTCCGACAGTTTGGTGTAGTATTCCAGCATCGTCTTGTCCACTTTCAGCACCTTGAACGGTTGTCCGAAGAAGTGCGCCTTCAGAAAGACGGCTTTCGCGTACACGTTCGATTCCTCGTACATTGTCAGGAACCTGTTCCATTCCACATCATCGAAGCGCACCATCACGCAGTGCGTCTTCGGGTTCAACTTGGGATTCCTCCCGTACTTGCTCTTCTTTTTCATGCTTCTTATTTTTTCAATTTTATGGCTTGTCCATTGTTTAATCTTTGATTAAGGAACCCCGAAATTATCCGACTGCGGAGGATAATTCTGCCCACGGCGGTGAAGGTATTTTCAGTTACTTAGAATTATTCGGGTAACTGAAAATATATCTTGCTGTGTCTTTGAGGACACAAAAATCCTCCGTCTGTCGGATTTGTTTCCGGGTGCAGTCATTCACTTGGAGAATCGGATGAACCGATGAAGTGCATCCACCGGTTCATCCGGGTTCTCCGAAATCTTGTCAGAGCTTGCGCCACTGCCCGAAGTCCTCACGGTAGCTGTCGAGGTGCAGACGGACGAGGTTTTCAATCAGCCCCGATGCGCTCATACCGCGCTTTCCGAAGTTGCCGACAATCCTGTCCAGCTCGTCACGCACCTCCTCGCTGACGAACACGGGCTTGCGGTTGACAAGCTTCGGGACTTTCAGGTAGGTGGCGCGGTACTCCTCCAACGAAAGCCTGCGCTGTTTGCCGCTGATGCGTCTGGCGACAGTCTGCCCCATGGGAGCATCGACATCCTCAACAGAGGTTTTATCTGCCGTTTTTCCGTCCGGTGCATCCCGTTTTTCAGGCTCGTTAGGTCGGTCTGCATCGGACACCGTATCCTGCATTGCAGCTGTGTCCGTCCCATCCAGCGGAGGGAAGAGTGCAGCCTCTACCGTGGTTGCTTCCTGTTTCTGTGCGGAAGCCTTTGCCTCCTGCTCACGCCATTTCATTTCAGGCAGGTAGTCCTCTATCCTGAAATTCTTGAATGCTTCGTCATTCTCGTAGTTTCTTTTCTTTGCCATTTTGTCAATTTTTTAAAGTTAATACTTGGTGGTCTCATGCGCATGGGTGACCGTTTGTCGGGAGCAAAGTAAGATACTCCGGTGCAGTCGGTCAAGCACTTGGGTTCGCTTAGGCAATTTTGTGTGGTTCTGCTTTATGGTGATTGACAAAGCAGTGAGGACTTCACCGTTTTGCCAGATATATATGACTGAAAGGGAAAAGGTTCAATTACGGGCAATTTTGAATTAAGCCCTTATCTGGACTGTAGCTTTCTTATTAAATATGGAAATTAAGGACTAATGGCTGAACGGATTGGGCAATTGGTGGGTTATGCCTGTGCCAACCTCTACCACCCTGTGCCACTTGCTGCCAGACAGGAATAAAACCATTGCCGGATGCCGGATTATGTATTTCTTTGCGGGAGAAGGAATGATAGCCGCCAAAGGAAAGTCGGCATCCCGGACAATGACTGCCGTATCAGCGCAACACGCTACCACTTTCGGAAAACCCATTGTCAAGTAACGGATTATATATTCCTTTGCGGCAAAAGAAACAGTAACAACTAAAAGAAAGACAATATGGAAATCGTATCAATCGAAAGAAAGACCTTTGAGGCGATGGTCGCCAAGTTCGACCGCTTCGTCAGCCGGATGGATGCCATCTGCCATCGGCACGGTGAAAAGAAAATGAGTGAGTGGATGGACAATCAGGACGTGTGCCGGATGCTCAACATCAGCCCACGAACATTGCAGACACTTCGGGACAACGGCACGTTAGCTTATTCACAGATAAATCACAAGACCTATTACCGTCCCGAAGATGTGCAACGCATCGTCCCCGTCGTGGAGGACAGGCGGAAGGAAGCAAGGTTCAAAGGCAGAACTATATAAACCAAGTATAGTACATAACTGATAATACCCACTAAAATCCAAAACGTATGAATGAATTGATAAACAAGGACAACGAGTGGATAATCCACTTCATGGGCAGCCTTGACCGTCTTCTGGTCAACGTAGAGCATCTGACCGCCAACTATCGCCCGACACTGAACGGGGAGCGTTTCTTCACCGACAAGGAGGTGTCGGCACGTCTGAAAGTGAGCCGCCGAACTCTCCAAGACTATCGCAACGAGGGGCGGATAGCCTACATCCAGTTGGGCGGCAAAATCCTCTATCGTGAATCCGACATCGAAAGGATGCTGGCTGACGGTTATCGCACTGCCTACCGACTGGGGGCAACAATAACCTGATTTTCTTGAAGGAGCGCAGTTTACCGTCTGCCCTAAGTTTGCGGCAGCAATGGAACTTCGGCAAAAAGAAAAAAGGAACGGCTTACGGATGAAGCATCAATGTTTAGCTTCGTCTGTAAGCCGTTCCCTTTTTCTCATCTGACTCAACTATACCATAGGTTGCCGCCCTTGCCATAAGAGAAAAATAATGTTATCGGATTCCTTTTCTTGGTGGCGTAGATTTCATTTATTACGAACTGCCTGAACCGAATACTTTCCTTACTGCATATTTTGAAAGCGATGGCTATGACCATTTCAAGGTTATAAACATCATAGCTGATACCGTCAGGTTGTTTGACATACCTCATCGTATCAGTTTCTACCAACTCCTTATTTTTGTAGATTGCTTGTATCGCCTTGCGAATGTTGCACGAGAATACCCCGAATAAGTCGGCTATCTCAAACTGGGTCATCCATACGGTAGTAGGGATTGTAATTGTCCCCATTTCACTGATTGTTATTATTCCTCTGTTCATAATTCCCTTATCTTATGATAATTATTTATGATTTTTTCTTTTCGCCAGCCGATATTTTCTTTCTTCGCTCCATCAGTTTATCCATATCTTTGGAAATTTTATCATCGGTTATCCGTGCATATCCCTGAGTGGTTCTGATATTGGAGTGTCCCATCATCTTGGCAATACTTTCAATGGGTATATCCGCTGAAATCAGGAAAGTTCCGAAACTGTGCCGACAACTATGGAAAGTAATATGCTTGGTGATTCCTGCCGAGTCCAGCCATTTTTGTACATGCAGATTCAGTATGCTTATCGTCAAAGATTGAAATACTATCCCTTCTTCTTTTCTTTTACCCAGAACATCCAATGCCGGTTTTGATAAAGGCAATTGGATTAAAACACCTGTCTTACTACACTGTATCTCTATGAATGTATTGTGCGACCTCTTTACAATGTTTTCCCATCGTAAAGCAAGAATGTCACTCCGCCGCAATCCTGTAAAGATGCTGAAAAGGCAAGCTTTAGGCAGTTCCGGATATGGCGAATAAGGTGTCTGGCGTAGAATATTTACTTCATCATTGGATAGATACTCTTTGAGGGTATCATGATTCCACACAATGGGTTTTATTATTTCAGTATAATCATGGCTGATTATTTTGTCTTCATAGGCCAATTTTACCATTTTCAGGAATACATTGAAGTATGCACTTGCAGTATTGTGTGATATCTTTTTTGAGCTGGTCAGGTGCTTGTCTCTAAGGATATACGCCCTGTACTTTTCGCAAAGGCTGACACTAAGGTCTCTGAAAGAGCACTTCTTCTCACAGAACTTTTCAAAATGGAGTCGTGCACAAATATATTTCTGACTGTGATAGTCTCCGTTTTCATGAAAATACTCAAGAAAGTCTCCATCCAGATTGTCTTTTGCCAGAAAACTGAAATCCCTTCGTACCAACTGAATGTAACGTTCGCACTTGATGTTTTCTGCTACTTCTTCAACCGTTTGGTTGTATTTCTTTTGGGCAGTATTGGCAGGATTAACATAAAGATCCAAATTCAGAAATTCATATTTGATTTCTTTTCCCCTTACATCTTTGATGGGGGGATTGAATTGAAGATAAATGGACTTTTTCTTGCCGTCTGTCTTTATTTTATAACGTAATGTAACCCTATACATGACTTTCCCTCCATCTGATTTCTTGTTCAACATCCTTCTTGCAATAATAGTCGGTATAGGCTATGCATCTCACCCTAACCAGATGTTTGGCAACAAGTGTCAGCAGTTCCTTGGCATCAATGTTGAGATGAGTTGTAATTTCATCAACAGTCAGCCATTGGGCATACTTGATCCGTTCGATGTCCCAAGCTGTTTTACAATCGATTTCATCAAACCTTCTATTTAGTCCTAAATAGAAGGTTTGGATTTGATAACGTTCAGCGAAATTTAGAATCCAAGAACGGCTCATTCCTGTATAGGCCATCAATCCTTTGAGAGAATACGAACTTCGGCCAATTGGAGAGTGGGGGATTAACGGCAGAGACGAATACCACTTGATGAAATCCTTATTGGCAATCACTAGGTTATTCAAACATCGTTCACTTTTTATCTTGCCTGTTTGAACTAGTTTGTGGATATACTGGCGCGTATATCCTGACAATGTAGCTGCTTCGCTAATACTTAGGAAGCCTTTTGAAACTACATCTTTCCATTCTTCCTCTTTCAACCGTATGAATGGATCATAATAATGCTTTGAAAAATTATAATTCATATTATATATATGGCTACTTTAGTGTAGCTCCTATATAATATAAGGTTGTCAACAACCCCTGATTTGAGTATCAAATAGCAGCAAATCTGTTTCTTATTTGTCTTTGTTTTACAGTGATTATTAGCAAAATATATTGTAAGTTGTTGATATATAACGATTTGGCGTTTTGTTCTTATTTCTTTTGATTGTTTTGTAATTACTTGATTATCAGTGTTTTATGGGGGTTATTTGCCGATGCAAAAATGTTGAAATATATTTTGTAGCACCATATCATTCGTCACCTCCCCCGCGATGTCGCTCAAATGGAAGATGCACTCCCTGATGTCCTGGGCCACG